>JAEHJW020000412.1_pt1 | contig 272655 bp, 245 predicted proteins | sample 9271431 | NCBI WGS metagenome assembly JAEHJW02
CCGATGGCGTCACCACGCTCTACCTCCTTTCGTTGACCTCAGCGGAGGGACTTACCATCCCCGCTGGCGTCCGAGAAGTCTACCTCTCTTCATTGACCTCTGCGAAAGGCCTCACCCTCCCCGATAGTGTCACATCACTCAACCTCAGATCATTGACCTCAGTGAAGGGACTTGTCCTCCCCGATGGCGTCCGCGAAGTCAATCTCAGTTCGCTGACCTCAGCAGAGGGACTTACCATCCCGGACAGCGTCACATACCTCTCCCTCAGTTCGCTGACCTCAGCAGAGGGACTTACCATCCCGGACAGCGTCACATACCTCTCCCTCCGTTCACTCACCTCGGCGGAGGGCCTAGCTATCCCCGCTAGTGTTACGCGGCTCTACGTCTCGGCTACAGTTAAGGAAGGACTCAATAAGAGCAAATGCAACTGACAGACACAATCACCCAATCACACATTGATGCCGCCCGGAATTCCGGAGTATGTAAAAATGCCCGTGATTGGCTAGCTTCGCCCCACACCTATCAGGAACTTCTGGATGAACACCTCGACTGGTTTATCTGGGGTGTCGATCTTCTGGATGTAACTGCATCCGTTCATCTTCCGGCAAGGATGGACTCACTCTATCTTCCTGCACTCACTTCGGCGGAAGGTCTAACAATACCCGCCGGTGCCAGATCTATCTATCTCTACTCGCTGATTTCGGCAAAGGGACTCACCTTCCCCGCCGGGGTTACATACATCTCTCTCAGGTCGCTAACTTCGGCGGAAGGACTCACGTTCCCCAAGAATGTAGAAACCCTCTATCTCCTTTCTTTGACCTCCGCGAAGGGTCTCACTATCCCGGATGGTGTCCAACAACTCTATCTCCCTTCACTGACGTCAGCGGAAGGGCTTACTATCCCAGAGGGGGTCCTATACCTCGACCTCCGAGCACTGACTTTGGCTGAAGGTCTTGCTATTCCCTGTAGTGTCACACACCTTTACCTTCCCTCCTTGACCTTGGCGGAAGGTCTTGCTATTCCCTGTAGTGTCACACACCTTTACCTTCCCTCCTTGACCTTGGCGGAAGGTCTTACTATCCCACCGGGTGTGACTATTCTCGGCCTTGACTCAATGACCTGGAGGAAAGGCCTAACCATCCCCGCGAGTGTTACCACACTCTACGGCTCGGCTCAGGTTCAGGAACAACTCAAGGAAAACAAATGCGACTAACAGACATAATCAGTAAATCTTATATCGAAGCAGTCCGTGAAGAAGAGGCTTGCCCATTAGCCCTTTGGTGGTTGTCCACTCCTCATACCTACCAAGAACTTCTGGACGATCACCTCGACTGGTTTATCTGGTATGTTGACCGCATAGACGTCACAGCATCAATTCATCTTCACTCTGGGATTACCTCACTTGAATTCCCCTCACTGACATCAGCCGAGGGCCTAACTATCCCGGCCAGCGTCACCTCACTCAACCTCAGTGCATTGACCTCAGCGAAGGGACTGACTATCCCCGCCGGTGTCCGCGAAGTCAACCTCAGTTCATTGACTTCAGCGGAGGGACTGACCATTCCCGCCGGTGTCGCATACCTCTCCCTCCGTTCACTCACCTCGGCGGAGGGCCTCGCTATCCCCGCTAGTGTTACGTGGCTCTACGCCCCGGCTACAGTTAAGGAAGAACTCAAGAAGAGCAAATGCAACTGATGGCGTCGATTCATCTTCTCGCCGGGGCGTGCGTCGGAAGAAAGTTAGAAATCTCCCAGTAAAATCCGCAATCCGGCTCTACCACAAGGTATTCCCCTTTGAGAAAGATTGCGCCAGGTCGTGTAACACGCTCCAGTGTGTGAGCCCGCGAGGACGTCAAGAAATGAATTACGGATACAGTGCTGACTACGCTGATTGTCGAATGCGGCAGCAGATTTGTCCGTCATGTGGATTATGTCAGAAATGTGGATGCAAACACTGGCCCGTCGAAACTCAACCGGCTGCACCAGGTTCAAAAACGGAAGTTGGGGCTGGCCGTAAAGCCAAACGTCAACCGTTTCATAAGGGCTGATAGGTGGTACACGCGAGTCAAGGTCGAGGAGCATCCCGCTGTCTACGTGCACCCCTCCCAAAGCAAGATCGAAAGAGGAAACATGTCCGATGCAACTAAGGTGTCAACATCAAAGGAAACAGTAACGATCGTACTGCCACACCAATTTGCTACCTCGGTGACGACGTCCTGGGAAGATGTCCGCAAGCGAAATATGTTTCCATTTCTTAATGCCAGCATAGAGAGGCATACGGACACAGTCCACAACACCCTTGTGACCACCCTTTGTACCTTTCTGCTGCGGAGTGCGCACAAGGACATGCATATCGGCTATACGCCAGTTCCGGCAGACTGGTGGGAACACTTCAAGGAAGAATGTTTCCCGGCATGGCTGAAGCAGCGCTTCCCCGTGAAGTACACCGAGAAGCCGTATCACTATGAACAGACGATCCGCCTCTGCCCCCACGGGGACTTCCCCTGGGGCCATGACAGCCACCTTGAGTTCCTCAGCTACCAGCCAATCACCGGCGACCTGCTGCCGCAACAGCCGACCGACGAGTGATGGGAAAGGATCAACAGCGCGGTGATGAACTTCGATGCACCGAAATACGGTCTGATGGACCGGCGGTACGCCTTCCTGGACGTCATCGACCGTGCACGGAAGGCGGAGGCATTGCGTTTCCCAGAAAGGAAAGAGGTGTTGAAATGATGACCGCGCAGGAAGCCAAGAAGGCTACGGAAAAAGCAGAGGAGTTGCGGCGGCAAAAACAAGAGGAAGCCCATGCTCGATGGCAGGCAGAGTCGGATAGGCAGCGCGAAGTATTTCGTTGCAGCGTTCTTCCCGAACTACTCGTCGACATCGAACGCCAGATTCGGGCTGCTATCTCAAAGTGTCACGGTTATGTCTATGTGACGATAGGACCGTGTCAGGGTGCGGATCTACAGGAGATGCTGGTACGGGAGGCATTGACGGACCAGGGGTACAATGCCGTCAGGCCTGCGTCTCTAGACGATGATCCGCCTACCGGGCACTGTGAGTCCGATGCCGCGCGTCGCATTCGCATCGAGTGGAAGTAGACCGATAATGTAGACAACGGTTCCTCGTTCGGTATCTCTCTGTATGCAACTGAACGAGGAACAGCTTAAAGCGGTCACCCATCCCCAGGGCGAAGCCGCCCTTCTACTGGCAGGGGCCGGGTCGGGCAAATGCTTAGGTCCAGAAGTACCTGTACTTCTCTACGACGGCTCGATCAAACAGGCACAGCATGTACGCAACGGAGACATGCTAATCGGCCCAGATGGTCTTCCTCGAATGGTCTCAGGAACAACCTCCGGTGTTGAGGAAATGTTCGAGATCACCCCAGTAAAAGGCGACACATGGACGTGTAACAGATCGCATATCCTGTCACTTTACGTGAGTTCGGCCCATAAGCAAAAAACATACGGCGAACTCGTTGAGATGACCGTAGATGCCTACTTAGCTAAATCGGACTCCTTCAAGCGTAAGGTGGTAAAACAGTGGCGGGCACCGCTTATTGAGTATGCACTGAATCCGGTTAGTGTTAACCCTTGGTTTCTAGGCCTGTGGTTGGGTGATGGCAAATCATGCCTCGACACCACCAGTGTATACACTGTGGATCTTCCTGTAGTTGATGCCCTAAGGCCGATAGCAGAGAGTTATGGCCTGGTTGTGACACAGACGGGATCAAATAAAGAGAAGTGTCCAAAGTATACCTGGGCATTGCCAAATGGAAGGTCATCTCAGACGGGAAGGGGTAGATACGCAAAAAATCCGCTATCGCAACAAATGCGAGACCTCGGGCTTCACCAGAACAAACACATCCCGATGGTGTACCTGAGGAATACCGCGAATATCCGACGGTCCATTCTAGCCGGATTAATTGACTCAGACGGACACATGCAGCGTGGATGTGTCCAGATCGCCACGAAGTTCCCTCAGTTGTGCAGGGATATTCTTTGGCTTGCACGCTCACTAGGTCTTGCCGCTTACTCAAGGATCAAATCGGTAAAGATCAATGGAAAGACGAAGCTGTACGAGATCATTTCCATCAGTGGGGATATGTCGACTCTCCCAGTCGTGCTCAAGCGCAAGATCTGCGGAACTCGTAAACAGATAAAGTCTGTGCGTGTAACCGGCTTCAAGGTGCGATCTATCGGTTACGGTCAGTACAACGGTTTCAAAGTTGATCGTGACGGGCTGTTTCTACTCGGTGACTTCACAGTAACCCATAACACCGCCGCGCTAACCGAACGCATTGCGTGGTTGATTGAACAGGGTGTCCCATCGCGCCGGATTCTGGCGCTGACCTTCACCAACAAGGCGGCGGGTGAGATCCGGGAGCGCGTGTTGAAGCGCACCGGACTTGGAGAAGAGAGTGCGCCCCGGTTGACCACCATCCACTCGTTGGCCCTGTCCTTTATCCGCAAGAACCCCGCTGGATTCGGTCTCGACGCGAAGGTATCCCCCCTCGCGGACTACGACCAGATTGAGTTGTTGAAGAAAATCCTACAGCGCCTTGGAGACAAGGCCCCCGATATCAACCCCTTCGCCCTGCGCGATAAGATCTCCTACCACCGTGCTCGCGGGACGGCCTTCTCGAAGTTCTACACCGATGAAGTGCATGAGAACGCACTGAAACATCACTCGGGTTATCATGCGATGGTCCCCAGCGAGGTAGAGATATGGAGTCTGTTTGAGGAAGAGAAGCGTAGCCAGTCCGTCGTTGATTTCGATGACATGCTGGCCTTCGTGAATCTCCGCATGCGAGAGGACACAGAGTGGGCCGGAAAGGTGCAGAAACTCTTCCTGCATGTGCTGATGGACGAGGCGCAGGACACATCGGCATGTCATCCACCCGGAACGATGATTAAAGTAGTGACGGGCTACAAACGCACGCGTGGAACAAGCGTTGCGATGGGTGAAGTACCTATTGAATATCTCAGGGAGAATGATACGGTGGTTCCATGGAGCCGTCGTTGGGGCAGACTATTCAAAGAGGGCAGGCCAGTAACTAAAATTAGCTGCCGTCCTTTCAAGGGCAACCTAATCCGAGTGACGTGTGGCGAGAATTCCGTGAGCATGACTCCGGATCACAAGGTGTACGCCACACTAACTCCGGGAAAAGAGCAGGTATTTCTCGTATACCTCATGTATCGTCAGGACCTAGGGTTCCGTGTAGGACAATGTAGTCTTCAGTATGCACGTTCCGGAGTCACTGGAAAGGCACGGCAGAATGGGTTAGTGTTTCGTTCGATTGAGGAGAAGGCGGAGCGGGCATGGATACTTCGAACTACAACGGACAAGCAGCAATCTAGAGCCTGGGAGCAAATCTACTCGTGCCGATATGGCATACCATACGCCCAGTTTGAGGCGTCTAATGGTAAGAAGCACGAAGAACTTCTTGCGACTGTGTTTCAGCACTGTAACGGCGATGGGATGCGTTGTCTCGCGGACCATAATCTGCTTTTTAAATACCCGCTGTTTCAGAGAAAGCTCCTGTCGTCAGGAAAGCTTGCCCCTACCCAGCGTTACTTCGAGACGTACGCAGCGAACCTGCGGCCCGGAATCATGTCCTTGCCGGGAACCGAAGACTGCTCACAGACACCCATTACCCGTATTGAACACGTCCCATATAACGGGCCTGTGTACTCCATGGATGTCGCCGACTTCCACACATACGTTGCAAACGGGATCGTAGTACGGAATTGCGCTTGGGAGTTTGTTAACCATCTCGTCGGGGAAGATCACCGCAATCTGATGTGTGTGGGGGATCTTGGCCAATCCATCTATGGCTTTACGGGGGCGGCACCTGACCTGATCCTGAACTACTCCAAGGAATGGCGCGGCTCGCCCCCCACCCTCTACAAACTGCAGCGCAACCATCGCTCGGTCCCTGAGGTGGTCAAACTCGCGAACGCGATCCAATCCAAATTCACCGCCACACTGCCCCTTACCATGCAGTCCTTCCGTGGGGAGCAGGGGGAGACTGGAGCGACACGCATCATGCGCCGTCAGGACCCTGTGGACCTCGCGGCCAGGATCGCGCAGGAGATCGTAGGTTCCGGGCGGAGTTACAAAGACTTTGCGATCCTCATCCGGGCGGGTTCCCAGGTCCGGGAGATCGAGGGTGAACTGATTCGCCTCCGCATCCCCTATATTGTGCGCGGCGGCAAGGGACTGCTCCAGACCGAGGAGGTTCGGGACGTACTCTCCTACATCCGCCTGGCCACGAACCCAAAGGATTTCTCCGCCCTGTCTCGGGCGCTGGCCGCTCCCAAGCGGGGGCTCGGCGATGCAGCGCTGGAAGCCATCCGCAAGCGGGCGAAGGACGGCTTCGAGGGCGATCTCGTCAAAGCCGCCTTCGCGATGGGAGGCAAGTACACCAGCTTTGCCGACATCCTCCAGGTGATGCAGCGGTATGTACACGACCCAGTCAACGCCCTGGACAAGTGTCTGGGTTTTATCGACTACCGTGGACACCTGAGGAAGAAGTATGCCAAGGAGCCGGAGAAGGTCGAAGTCAAGATTGAAAACCTCACCCGGCTGCAGGACATGATTCAAGGGTTGTCGGCAGACACAGAGATGTCGGCAGCGGACCTGATCTTCCAACTCACCATGGATAAGAGCGAGGTGATGGACGAGCGCGGCGCTGTGACCATCTCGACGATTCATTCCATGAAGGGGCTGGAGGCTCCGGTGGTGTTTGTCTTCAATGTGGTGGAGGGGATGTTGCCTAGTAAATTTTCGACAACTGAGGCCGATATTGAGGAAGAGAGGCGTCTTTTTTACGTGGCTGTCACCCGCGCCCGAGACATCCTGTACCTCACCGTGGCGCGAACCCTGCAGGTGGGGAGAAACTTGGCGGGTGCGGCACCCTCGCGCTTCCTTACGGAACTCGGGATCGAATGACGTGGGCGTAAGGACCTGACTTCGGCCTCCTTTTACAGGAGGCACCTCTTTGACCCACACGAAATCGTCCGGCAAGAAGACCAAGCGACAGTCCACCAAACAGTCCACCTCAGTCCCCGCGCCTCCCCCGGTCACATTCCGCGTCAAGCCTCGGAACCGTTCCCAGCAGCGATACATTCAGACGATCGACCGGAACGACCTCACCTTTGGCCTGGGTCCGGCGGGCACCGGCAAGACTTTCCTGGCCGTCGCCAAGGCCGTCGAGAAGTATCTTGCGGGAGGGGTCTCCCGAATTATCCTGGTGCGCCCTGCGGTCGAGGCAGGAGAGCGGTTAGGCTACCTTCCCGGCACGTTGCAGGAGAAGATTGACCCGTACCTCCGCCCCTTTTACGATGCGCTCTATGAACTGGTCGACCGGGTCAAGGTCGACAAGATGCTGGAGAACAACATCATTGAGGTTGCCCCTCTGGCCTTCATGCGTGGTCGCACCCTCCGCGACGCCTTCATCATCATGGATGAGGCCCAGAACTCAACCGATGAGCAGATGAAGATGTTCCTGACGCGCCTCGGCGAGGGATCGAAGGCCATCGTGACTGGTGACCCTTCGCAGATCGACCTTCCAGCGCCGGGCAAGTCCGGCCTGCTGCGGGCGGTCCGCATCCTCCAGCATGTGGAGGCGGTCGGAGTCTGCGAGTTCTTCGAGGAAGATGTGGTTCGGCACAAGTTGGTGCAGAGGATCGTCCGCGCGTATGAGGGAGATACGCGGCAGAACAGGGAGATGTCTCCCCTCCCTCCCCTGCGCCACTCTTCGTAGACCCATCACCGTCGTTCAGGGTGTCGAGGAGGTCAGAGTGTTTCGGACGTTTCCTCGACACCCTCTTCGTCACGGGCGTCGGTGTAGCATAGCTTCCACACGCGATCGAGAGCACTCCGAATCTCCCGTCGGATCAGCGTCTTGATCGCACGGCACTGCGCCTCACTGGTATAGGCGGCATCCACCACGGTCAGGACCTTCCCCGCCAGGTCCTTGATCGTGGTCGCAATGAAGCTGTAGGAGTGCTTTGTGCCCTCCAAGGACTTGTTATCTTCACCTATCTCCGACACACTACACGTGGCCGAGGCCGGAGTAGCCCGGTTCAGCGCCACCGCGACAGCCGTGGCATCCTCCTCGGTCGGTGTATAGGCGACGATCTTCGCCGTGGGCGGAAGCGTCAGAAAGGTGAACGGACTGACGACCTGGTATTCGTCCCCGCCCTTCTCCGGTTCCGTCTGCCGTTGGACACCCCAGTTTAATTGAGACATGAACAGAGAGTTGTATGGCAGCACATTAGGGTAGACGCCAGGGTAGGTGTTGGGTCCCGTAGTGCCGGGCTGCCAATCGCCAGTCCCAGGACTCCAGATAGGGTCCCCGATGTAAGGCATGGGGTAGGCGGGAGGAACGTAGGTGTAACCGCCGCAGACATTCGCGCCGGTAGTTGTCGACTGCCCAGTGTGGGTGCTGTCCATGGTCACACCAGAGACGGACTCCGCACACCTTAGATTGGTGCCGCTCAGGAATTTTTGCATGGGGGTGGGGTTAACGGCCACCACTTCGTCGACCGGGTGGACGTCCGGTGTCTTACGTTCCAAATTTGATTTCATGATGCTCTCCAACGAGACTTGACTGTAAGGCTTTCGCCTCACATAGAGAGGTCATAGTTTGGGAATCGACTTTCGCCGTCATCTGTAGACCTGCGTGAAAGGTGGACCCGGTGTGAAGGCGAAACTCCTGCAATCCCTGAAGTCGGCGGAATGGGTTCCGGTCCGGGACGTACGACCTGGTGATACTCTGGCAGAATCCGGGCTCGTATTTCGGGTCAAACGGGTGTACCGGGATAATGACGAGGTGGTGGTCATGGGCGGCCCGCAGACAGTGCGTCGGTACTCATCCGAGGAGGAAGTCAACAAAGTCGCGGCGGCACCCCTGGCAGCCGGGAAACCGGCGAAGACGGCAGCCATCGGCCTTGGCACACAGATTTTTTACCACGGCACCGCGACGGATTTCGATCGGCTGGAGCCGAACCAGGATGGCATCATCTGGCTGGGGGATAAGCGGACAGCTCGGAAATATGCCGAGCAGGATGCCCAGCACCATGAGTTCTGTGGCCGTAAGGCGCATATCCGCTTACTCAAAGTCCGTTTAAAGCCAGGCGCACTCCTTGTGGACCTACGTGACAAAAGCAATCCCTTGATTCGTGAGTTCTTAGTAAAGAAGTGGGGTGATGTCGACGACCCCAAGGTGGAGACCACTCACCGTTGCCTTGAGAATCGCTGGGCTCCGGCATGGTTTCGGGAGCGCGGAGTGGACGCGGTACTGGTGGACGACTCCACGACCGGCTCGGCGAAGGGAGCCCATCTCTCCGTGGCGCTGCTGAATCCAGATATGATTGTGGGTGGAAAGCAGGCTGCAACCCAAGGCGTGGTGTATCTACCAAAACTGGACGCGGATCTCACAATCGAAGAGCGCAACACCATGTACTTCGCCTTCCTCAACGGTGTGGGTGTGGCCACGGCGTCCCTCTCCGACGATGGCACCTATCTTGTATCGGTAACCGTCGAGCCCGAGTACCGGCGAAAGGGTGTTGCCACCGCACTGTACCGATTCATTGAGCAACATATCGGTCACCCTCTGCGGCCCAGTCCGACCTACCAGTCACCGGACGCACGAGACTTCTGGCAGAGCCGGGCTACCCTCAAGACCAGCAAGCAGGCAGCAGCCAGGAAGAAAATCCTGCCTATCGGCCTCCGGGATCTTATCGCGTATCTGACGATGACTCCACGCGAGCAGCATGAGACGCTCGCCGAGACATTCTACGAGGACTGGTTCGAGTTCCACGATACACCGCCCCACGAGGCATCCGACAAAGATTTGCACGAGTTCTACGAGATGGAGCATCGCATCTTCCTGTATGAGCAACCGGAGAACTGCCCGGCCTTCATGTTCCTGGACTACGTCAGGACGGTGCGCGGTGGGTGGGTCGCTCACTTCACCGAGCACGCCGAAGCCATCGTTCAGGAAGGGTTCACCCGAGGTGTTTCAGACCCGAACAGAATCGCCCTCACGTCACTGATGGATGAGGACGAGAAGTCGGAAGGTGGGTATTGCTTCGGCTTCCCCATGGGCACGAAAGCCGAGATCGCGTTTGTGGACCGAATCGCAAAGCAGAAGGGGTATGGTTCCCAGGTTGTCTTCACCAAGGTGGACGCGGTGGTGGTGAAACATTACACCGACGGATATGAGCAGGCGGTCTTCTGGGGGGCGGATGCCAAGAAACGTGTTGCCGTGTTTCCAGAAGGCGACGGTTGGCGAGTGGTCGGTATGGGAGACGGTCACGACGCCCCTACGCTTAGCGAGGCACTGGAGTGGATCAAAGCGCCCATGGCGGAGGCAAAGTCTGTGTCAGCAGTGCTGCCCCAGGACATCATTCAAGATGCCTCGGAGAAGACAGCGGCAGTGGCATCCCCCACCTTTCCCAGCTTTGAAATGTTTATGGAGGAGCATGGATCAGAGGTCCTGAACTTGAGCGAGAACTGGGACATATTCAAGGAAGACGCGGCGGAGCAGAATGCCGAGTTCCTCTCCATGACCCCAGACGAGCAGGACGAGGTGATCGACACCATCGCCCACAAGCGTTTCAAAGCCGCCTTTGACGATCTCGTCGATCACTATCAGCAGATGCCCTTCCCGGCCACGATCTATCGCAATGTGACTCTCAGCGGTGGCATTGAGTCCCTGCAAGCAGCGAACATAGGTGAGTCATGGACCTGGGATGAGTCCGCTGCGGTGAATTTCCTGAATGCACCCAACTGCTACATCCTCAAGGCGGAGGTTGAGTCTAGTTCCGTTGACTGGGATGCGACTTTCCTGCTTAATCTCGACACCGCGCTTGGCGAGGAGGAGAACGAGATGCGGATCAAGTTCGACGCACCGCTCAAGCTGGTGGCCTACCGGGCCAAGGCCAGCAAGGAGTGGGTGCCGTTTTCGAAGACGGTGACCGCCGCCGCTACCCCGGCCCGTGACGGGACCGTTAACAGGACGATCATCCGCGACGGGAATAGGAAGCGTGCCGGGACAGCTAGCTTCGAGGCGGACACCGCTGAGTTGGAAGAGCGTTGGGATACCGAGGAGACAAGTTCCGGTGAAGTGTGGGAGCGCGTTGTATGGAAGCACGACCCCGTGTTCCAGACCGCCCGCCTGTCCCGTCTGGGACTTGCCGATAGCAGCGCCGAGTTACCTTCATTGCGTGGCATCCACGTCGGTGATCCAGACTTCTGGTTTCAGCGCCTGGTGGTCGACTATGGTCGTGAGCCAAGGGCCTGGGTGGTCGAGATCGCTACGGTTGAGGGTGATGTGCTGGTAGAGGACGTTCAGAACGCGATCCCGGATATGTATGGAAATCAGGGCGAGAGCAAGATACTCATCACCAAACGAACCGAGCTTAAGGAAGGTGTCGATTTCCGTTACATCCGGGAACTTACCGCCGCCGATCTTCCGGTAGTAGATGCCTACGATAACGGTGGTTATGGCGGCGCGGATGAGGAGTCTGAGGGTGACCCCGACTAGAGGCCCGGAAGCCCCCTTGTAGTCAGCGGCCCGTCAGTTCCCATCACTTAAGCCATCCTGCGCGGTTCCTTCCGTTGCTCGCCTACTCCTGATGCCGTTGACTGCTTCGCCGTGCCTCAATAGCCATCCTCAGATTACCGTTTGCGATCGGGCAGAAGTCATACGTGAAGCCCTGTCCATGGGTACATGCCATGCTGCCTTCACAATGGTCCATGACATATTGCATGACCGCGAGCAGGTCGGACGGATCGACGTACCAGGGATCTTCCGGGGTTACTGTGCGTGCTGCCACCATACGAGACTCCTCCTGACTAGAATGTAGCATTCTCCCGCTCCAGGACATCCCGCAAGATCTTCTCCGGCATAGGGTACTGGCGCTTCAGGGCCGTCAGGGCATCCCGTACGGAATCACCCCAGACGAAGATGCCACCAGAGGCGCGTTGTTCAGCCTCCTGAGGCGTGTGAATCCAGCGCTGCTCTTGCTTGGTGCAGAGGAAGGCGATGGTGCGGTTGGTCCATGTGCGGATGGCTCCTCCGATGCTGAGAAGCTGCCCGTCTTCCTCCACAAATATCTCGTAACGGTCATCGTTCCAAGGGACGTTATCAGCGTAACGGTAGCGACGTGCTAGGTAGCGTTGGCTCATATACCGATCTCGGGCGTTCGCAGAAAAACGGGGAAGATTTTTCCGCTATTTTTGAACTGCCAAGATCTTTGGTAGGGATGAACTTTTGCAAGTACCGTTCCCAGGACCAGAGCGCCAGGAGGTGCCCCGAATGTTGCCTCCGTTGACGAGCATGTTAGGACCCGAGTACCTCATCCTTGGCGCTGACTACATCGTGGGTTAAATCTTCCCCATTCTGCAGTCAGCGCCAGAGAGTCACTCAGTGGGTGAAGGACGTACCCAACCACGCAGCGGCTGCACTCTGGCCGTTTTATGACTCAACCTCTGGCCCGGTGCTCCATGCACCAGAATTGAGAAACCGATGTTCACGTACTCTGCAAACGCTCCCCGCATCTCTCCTTACCCTGTCGTCACTCTTGCTATCATCAGCATGGCCATCATGGAGTTTGTGATCGCCTTCAGCTAGGCGGTCGAGTTTGTCCACGGAACGGTGCAGGTCCACCGAGAGTATCGAGGAGGAATAGCCGAATGAAGAGCCTTCCGGCGATCGGGGATCGTGTGCGCTATTCAGGACGAGGTGACTGCGGCCCTTACACGGGCACGGTCACCGACTACTATCCCACCTACGTACACCGGAATGGCTTTAACACCCACATCCCCGTCACGGACGAATCCATGTGGCACGTTCAGGTCAGAGTGGAGACACTCCCTGATCCGTGGCCCTACCCAGGGACGCACACGATAGCACCTCAGGTCGCCGATCTCGAAGCTGCCCCGGTAGGTGCCTGAGGTCGAACCCCCACAGTGACGGTGAAACCGTAAAAACAGTAACGACGCGTCGCCGCACTATCGGATGTATGGACAGCATGTCGCGGTGAGTCCCACTGCGTCAGCCTGTGGAGCCGAAGGTGCAACCAGCCTCGATGAAGCAGGAAGTCAGCTACATCCCTGCTCCGGAAGGGGTGCGTCAGTCTGACGGAAAGGGTCTATGCGCTCAAAACTACTTCGCAGGATAGGTTACGGGCTCGACCAGGGCGGGGAGGTCGAAAATCAGCACGAGACGAACATCGAAGACACCGCTGAACCCCAGAACCGTCATGAGACGGAGCACAACGCGGTCAATCTCTCCACGGATGCCGTCGCCGAAAAACAATTCCCTGGTCTGGGTCGAAAGCAGTTCCGATTCCCGGCGCGAGTGAATTAGTAATCACCGCTGGAAACGGAGATACGGTATCCCTCTGTAGGGAGAACATCATTCTGTGAACCATCAAGCTGATATCGAAGAAGGATTTGAGGTCTTCGATGACGAACGCGAACGTCAGGACGCTGAGAGACTCTTTCAGCGGTATCCTTCACGCATTACCTTCAAGGCCGAGGACCGTTCCTTTACGGCGGCTACCGTGCGGACCATCCATCTGCTGGGCAGTTCCCGTGCCCTTGGCAAGCCAGTGCACCTCTTTGACTTTGAGGAGGGCTACGTGGCGGCTGAGGGAACCTTTACCGGATCGCCGGTGGCAGTCTCCGTTGAGGCCCGCTGGTCTGACTACGGAAAGGTGCTGCATCTTTCCGTATGAGCCTCCAAGTCACCTTCGACAGTACCGGCTCCCATCTCACCGGGTTCATTGACCTGCGTGACCGTCTGGTAGACCGAGGGGCTGTGTTCGATGCGGATGTCCTGCGCCAGGTACCTTACGAACAACTTGCCCTCTGCGCTACGGGTGAAGCGGGCGTGGCTCGGTGTTCGCTGGATCTCGTGCGCCAGGAGAAGCGGGACCGCAGGCGACGCTTTGTCGATGCCCCGTTTGAACTGCACGAGGGAACCAAACGCTACGTACAGGCGGAGGGGATGTTCAACGATATCCACTTCGAGCGGCAGTACAACAAGGCCCCAGCATGGGATACTCTCAGCCTGCTTCAGCAGACCTGGCTCCTGCTGGCCTGTCTCCACAACCACATCGACCATCCCGGCCCTAGATTGCATCGGGTGAAGGGTCTGTTGGTCCGCGCCGGGGAGACGGGTATCCTCACCTCCTCCCAGGCATCCGGCCTGACCCATCGGATCGTACACCTCAGTGTCGACTACCCAGGCGAGATGGGTTCAGAGGACTTCCGGCAGGTCATTGGCAGTTGTGCGGAAGAGATGCTGAAGCTGGTTCCGGCGGTCGAGCGGGAAGTCTGCACGAGCGAGCTGGTGAGCGGCTACTCCTGCACTTCCGACTGCTTCCAGCCGACCCTGAGTCCCTCCGAGTTGCGCTAGTTAATCTCGGCGGAAGGCCGCTGAAGGGTATCTCCCTTCATGGCAGTAACCTCACCCTTCGATACTCTCAACGACGCATTCTTCACCGGAGTCGTCCCCCCGGCACCAGTGAAGACGGAGCCACTCACCACGCTGGAGCAGATGCTTCACTACTTCCCCTTCCCCACCATACGGCCCGTTCAGACCAAGGCGCTCTCGGTGGTGGCCGATGCTCACGACTCGGGTAAGCGCCACACGATTCTGGAGATTCCGACCGGCGGCGGCAAGTGCTTAGCTGCAGGAACTCCGGTGCTCATGTTCGACGGCAGCACACGACCGATTGAGGGAGTTGCTGTGGGAGACATCGTCATGGGAGACGACTCGACGCCGCGTACCGTGACTGAAACGCATCATGGACGCGGCCCACTCTTTGACGTGTTGCCCAAGAAGGGTTCGTCCTATCGCGTCAACGAGAAGCATATCTTGACGTTGCAATATACAAATGACACGAAATCGGCGGAGTATAGCCACCGTGGAACACGGATGACCGATGGGTGGACCCTCGATCTTCCGGTACAGGAGTACCTGACGTTATCCAAACGTCAAAAACGCCTTCTTAAAGGAGTTCGAAAGGGAGTTGAGTTTCCAGCGAAAGCTTTACCGCTTCCGCCTTACTTCCTGGGACTATGGCTAGGCGAGGGTTCGAGGGATGTGACAGAAGCGGATCGTCCGGTACTCGACTATATCGTGCGTTTTTCCTCCAGCATAGACCTTGGCGTCGCAGAGGACCCGCAGAGCCACTGCGGTAATCCCGTGCTATCCCATTTGCGTTCCTTAGGCGTTTTGCATGATGAGCACATACCTCTTCTGTATAAAACTGGCGACCGCGATCAGCGCCTGGAACTTCTCGCTGGATTGATAGACTCCGACGGTCATAGGCACCACGATGGATTCGACGTGGTCTTCAGGGTTAAGCGACTGGCCGAGGATGCTACTTTCGTTTGCCGCTCTTTGGGGTTTGCTGCCTACTGCAACCCCTGTGAAAAGAGCACCACCAACTCACCTTCCGGTCAGCATCGCGAGGTGTATTACCGCGTGTCCGTGAGTGGGGCCGGGCTTCACAAGGTTCCGGTACTCCTTTCACATAAAAAACCCAAGGTAAGACAACCGAAGAAGGATGTCCTGTGCACTGCAATTCAGGTAGTACCTGCGGGAATCGGTGACTACTACGGATTTGAGATCGACGGAAATGGCCGTTTTTTGCTGGGTGATTTTACTGTCACCCATAACAGCCCTATCTCGATGGCGGTGGGCCGCTTTGCCGGTGAGGCGAAAGACATACCCGGTGCCCACATTCTCACCTCGCAGAACAATCTTTTGACCCAGATGATGGGGGACTTCCAACATCTCGGACTGGTGGACATTCGAGGCAAAGCCAACTACCGCTGCGCGGACCATCACACCGACTGCGCCACGGGCTCTGCCGTCGGAGGGGGAAAGACGTGCGACAACTGCCCCTACCGCGCAGCAAAGAACAGGTTTATCAGCTCTCCCCTCGGGGTGACGAACTATACCTACTACCTGGCGGAGTCCCGCTTCGTCAATGAGGTGAACCCCCGCCAGTACCTCATCCTCGATGAGGCTCACAACCTGGAGGATGAGATCCTCGCGGCGGTGCACATCGAGGTTCGGGAGTCACGGGCACAGGAACTCCAAATCTCCCTCCCTCACTTTGACCCGGATGACCAGGCCCAGGCGCGGACGTGGCTTGGAGACACCTTCATCCCGGCTGCAGAGAAGCGGGAGGCATACCTGCGGGCGCAGATCGTCATCACGAATGCTGAATCCACCGCCGCGACGGATGAAGGTATCAAGCGCAGGCTGACCGAGTCGGTGAAGGACATGCATAGGAAGCTATCGGCACTCGTGGCCTTGATTGGGAACGTGCAGGCCTACCTGGGAGACTCGGACCAAAGGAACTGGCTGGCGTGGACGGGTGAGAAGGACTCCCTGACCATCCGTCCGCTGTCTGCAGCGGCTTATGCTCAGGATCTCATCTTCCGGCGCTCCCCCCACGCCCTGATGATGTCGGCGACCATTCTTGACTCCCAGACCTTCCAGCGCAACCTGGGGCTCTCTCCCTCGGATACGAACGTGTTTGCCGCTCCCTCGGACTTTCCCAAAGAGAACCGTCGCATCGTCTACTGGCCCTCGGGCAGCATGTCGTACCACAACATCAACGAGACCCTTCCACTGGTGGCGAAGCGCACCGAACTGCTGATGGAGAAGTATGCCGACCAGAAAGGGATCATCTTCTCGCACAGTTACCGGATCAACAACTATCTGGAAGAATATTTCTCAGTCACCAAACACAGGCATCGCATCATCACCCACACCAGTAAGCCCGGAGCGCGGGAAGCGGCGATCGCCGAACATTGCCGGAGCACTGAACCGACGATCCTCCTGAGTCCCTCCATGACCGAAGGGCTGGACCTCAAGGACGACCTGTCCCGATTCCAGGTGGTGACCAAGATCCCCTACCCTTTCCTCGATCCCTACACGCGAGCGCGTATGACACGTGATGAGCGCTGGTACCAGCTCAAGACGGCGCTGGCGCTGATTCAGGCGACTGGCAGGTCTGTGCGCTCGGAAACCGACCGGGCGATTACAGTCATTCTCGACGCCGCGTTCGAAAACTTTCTTATTAAAAATCAGGACATTCTTCCCGAATGGTGGAAGTCCGCGATCGAGTTCAAATAACCATGCTAGAAGCGAACCGTTACCTTCGAATGAAACTGATCCACGCGCTGCTGCGGGTGGAGAACGACGAGACCGACGCCGCCCGCGCTCGGGAAGTGCTGGTGTGGGCCGGGGAGCGGCTGACCTCCATTGCAAAGACTTTCGACCCAGATGAACGATCCCTGCTCGATATCATCTGGAAGCACTGGGTGACATACAAGGAAGCGCCCAGCCGACGCGTGCTGGGCGACCTGGCGGCCAGACGGGATAAGTCGGATGGAATGGGCCACTGGCTGAAGGCTTATGACGAGCAGACGGGGGATCTCCCACCTTCGGACCGCATCTCGGCAGCCTCAGACTACGCGGCCTGCGCGGAGGACCACGACATGGTCCTGCTCTACAGTTACCTGCAGACAGCGAACACGATGCTCGTTACTTCTGTCCCCGAGTCGAATAAACCGAATGCTCGGAAGCTGCTCGGTGTCCGGGATGCCCGCACATACCTGATTCAGAACCTGCAGTCCGGAGTGTTTGCCAAAGACAGTGGTACGGTTGGCGGCTCCATGGTGGACCTCGCCCCCACGCTCGCCACGATCTACGACGACAATGAGCGTCGAGCACGGGATAACACCCTCTTCATCCCCACCGGGATCAGACAACTGGATGAGGGGATTCATGGGATCCGGCGGAGAACGCTGAATCTGATCCTCGGCGGCTCCGGGCAGCGCAAATCGGCGATGGCCCGCACGCTTGCCTACAACGCAGCCATGAGCGGCCAGCGCGTCCTATTCATTCCGCTGGAAGAAAGCCTGGATGATGAACTTTCGATCTTTGCCGTCATGCACGCCTGCAACTCGGGCATCTTTGAGGATACCGAGACGTTCACTGTCGACCGCTTCCTCTCAGGTGTACTGACACCGGAGGAGAAGGATTTCCTCAAGACCGAACTCATCCCCGACCTGATCAACAATGTCGGGGACCGGCTCATCCTCAAGAAGCCGCAGGACACCTCCTGGGCGAGTGTGCGCAGTCTGATCGAGATGGAGAACTTTGTTCAACCGCTCGATATGGTGATGCTGGACTATTTCACCCTGATGAGTACAGAAGGGACGAAAGACAAGACCGCCGCGATCGACAAGAACGCATTCGATGTGAAGCAGTTCGTACTGAACGATCTTGACAATGGACGTGGTGGCATCGCCTTTGTTGCCCCGGTACAAGGCAGCCGCAAAGGCAAGGAAGAGGCCGACGCGCAAGACGGAAACTGGACCCGCCAAGGCATCTATATGTATGTCGAACTGGAGAAATCCGCCGACCTGATCATGTTCGTCTGGTTTGATCCAAACACACCGGATTTCATCAAGGTGGGCACCTGTAAGGCAAGGAAGGCAGCGGATGTCCCAGCCCAGATCGTGACGATCGACCACGGGAGCCACCTCATCGGCGGAAGTCCGCGAAAGGACCGGGATGTGCCCGCCGTAGCGTCTCAGGGAACACTCAAAGACGCCGAGTTCGATCCCGGATATGGGAACGCAGGATGAAACCAGGTCACAAGCCACGCTACCCTCGTCCCCAGAGCCTCGTACTCGCCATTCGAGTCATCACCGCCGGTATCCCTTCCGATGACCCACCCGTCTGCACGTGGCGTATGTCATTCTCCGGAACACCTAACCTCCGTATGTCCGCCACCACCAACGGTCTCCCGTGGATCGTCGACATCTATACCGGCCACTACTACAGAGTCACCATCGGCAACGGTGTTGGCGAAGTATGGCGGTCGCTACCCGCCCTCATCGGGCATCTTCGAAAATTTCTGGGTGTAGGCCCTACCTCTACCCCGCAGGACGAGGAGTAATACCATGCAGGATCTTCTCACCATTCAGTCCGTACAGGAGTTGAACCACGCTCTCTCTCACCAACGCGCCAGCACCCGCCGGGCGCTCAGCGAACTGGACAGCATCGGAGAAAGTCTCATTCCGAAGGAAGTCCCGGAGACCGACGAAGTGGAGTTAGCCGCCAAACTGCGAGACCGGGAGATCCAACTCCTTGCGCAGTATGCCAAGCTTCCGACTCTAGGCGAACTCCAGACCAGTCCGGAACTCCGCGACCTCCTGATGAGTGGCACGTTCAGTGTGGCCGCCATCGTCGGTGAGGTGCTGTTGGCAAGCGTGCGCGGAATCGAACCGAACTTCGCCCGGATGCACCGGCATATCATGCTCCTCCTGCTCAAGGAACTCGACGACCCCACGGCGTCCGAAGTGAACCTCGTTGAGCCCGTGCTCCGGTTCATGCGTCTGGAACTGAGCGACACACTGAAGGGTCTCCAGGACGAGGAGCGACGGAAACTGGTGCAGGGTATGATGCGGCCCTTGGTGCATGCCATGCTGACCGTCATGACGGAGTACCGGCTGGTCGAGAGTCCTGATGCACATGGCTACATCCTGACCGAACTGGGTAAACGCACCTTCCTCCATCTGGTTTCCGTGCAGCAGTTTATCGACGCCGTAACAGCAGCCCATCGCGCCCTGCAGCAGGAGGTGGTTCCGGCGTAGAGCGTTCCGTCTGAGGATATCTTCCCCGGTTCCCTCTGGCGGGGAGAGAGTGTAGCAGGAGTATCCCATGACCGACGACCGGATGAAACAGATCGAGCAGGATAACGCGGAAGACATGTACTGGATGCTGGCACCCTTCCGTATGATACGGGGATTCCTGCAGGTCGTTCTGCTTATCGTAGGGCTGATTCTCGTGCTGATCTACGACCAGGTCGGGTGGATTGTAAACGTCGGCCCCCGCAGCATGAGCGACCGCGCTGCCGTCACGGACAGCATTGAGAAACATCTGAAACCATACGATGGGGATTCCGTCGCCGACGCCGACGGGGAGGACTGGTTCACCTTCCAGGTAGACTTTCGCTCCCTGCCGAACATTGACAGTACCCACATCGATCCAAATGACCAGTTTCACATACAGCCGGTGCATGACTACATCCTGACGCAATTCAACGAGAAGCCTCCGACCGGTATCAAGCCCTTTCGGACCAAGGAACTTTCGGGGGGGCCTCTCGGCCTCGGCGTCCCCTATTGTGTTCCCCCCAATGTCACCTTCTTCGACACCACCCCCGGAGGGTGGTGGGACCGGGGCCGCGTGGCGCTCGACCGCAAGGCGGCCCGCATGCGCCGCGACTATGAGGCAGCCGCCCAGATGTCCGCCGCGCTCCGTGCCACCATTGTGACCCTTAAACTGCATCGCCCGATCAGCAGCATCCGTACAGTCTCGGACAAGAACACTGGCACCGACCCCAACCAGACCTTCTGCAACGCGGTGGTGGACCCCCACGACCGCGCCTACCTGGAAACGAGCAAGCAAGTTGTGTTGCGTCATGCCCCAGTCATCCAGATACGCTACATCCACTTCGATCTCATAGACGGAAACGGCGCTCCCGACCTGCTGGAGAACCGCATGGAGGTTTTCGGCATCTGCTTGGCGGACCACTGCAAAGAGGGACTCAGGTACAACGCCACCTACGCGGCGGACCTGTTTGCGACCAACCCTCCGCTTTCCGATGAACAGCTCGCTGCCGAGAAGGCCATGCTGGCGATGACGACCAGGGAGTTCTGGGAGGAAGCGGCACGGGAGAACCATGTGACCGATTATGATGCGGTCGATGAAATGCGCCGGTCCGCTTTGCTGGACCTCCAAATCACAGTTCAGGACATTCATTTCGCTGAATGAACTTCCGAACCCCTTCTCATAGGAGTTCCAACGATGCTCAACTTTATCAAGTCATCTGTCATCTTCCTCTTCCTGAGCAAGGAAGTAGCCGCCCTGAAGTCCCGTCTTGCAGAAGCCGCCGCCGCCCTGGACAAGATCGAGAAAGAAGTGATCTCGGTACCCGTCGAAGCCTCCGCTGAGGTGCACGCTCTCGGGGAGAAGGTGTTGGGGTACATCCTGACTTCCGCCGACGATGTGCGGTCCATGGAGGGTTCCATCGTCCATGCCTGGGCGCAGAAGCTGTACGCAATCTATGCGGCGGGTAAGAACGCGGCGGGGTCAACGCTCTCCCGCGCCGAGGCCCTGATCAAAGCGACCGAGGTATTTTTTGCCAGCAAGTTCTAGGCGGTATCTACCGTCAGGTGGCAAATACTAGTCCAATCCGGAACGGCGTGGCGGTCTCATCCGAGTATCCGCCCGCCGTTTTTGTACTGCAGCGTAAATCCCTTCCAAAACACAACATTCTTGTCGGCGACGATCGCGTTCAGGTGCGGTTTCTGGAGCAGTACCTGAACCAGGAGGCCGTGGACACGGAGAAGGTCACAGACGACCTGCTGCTGGGCACGGAGACTTGTCTCCGCCGGGTGAGTGCGACACACCGCCTGGACCTGTCCCCGGACGTCAAGGCCCGAACCGGGATCTGGTCGGCGGACCCGCTCACGAAGGGTTCTTCTGGCTTGAATGCTCTGGTTAAGTTCGCTGGCTCCCTTCTGGAGATCGAAAAGCTCTCTCGCGAGAGTGTCGAACTGGTAGGGGCAGAGGTGATGCGTAAGCCCATCGACGATATACCGGGAGCCATCTGGCAGGCGGTATGGGTGCTGACCGGACCGATGGAGAAGCCGGTGCGCTGGTCTGATCCGTGGAAGGACTCGAAGAACTGGATGGACTGCAACGATCCGGGATACCGGCTGAACAGTCTCTACAAGAGTCTGGTGGGCTGGGCCTACCTCGCCACCAACGAGACCAAGGGTGCACGTCAACTGGGCCTCAGTCCCTCCCAGCAGCATTTCCTTAAAACGCTCCAACTGGACCGCCGCAAAGTCTACGAGTCCATCAAGGTTCTGAGCCAGTGGAAGATGAACCGCTCCGACGCGTTTGTGTGCGCGTTGTGTATCGCCACGTTGTGGGCGTAATTCTTCGCCAATAATTTCACAGCCCGTCTCCTGATCGGTATTTCCCTCTGTGACCAAAACATCGGCCACGACATTCCGATCAGGAGACCTACGATGACTTTCGAAGACGACGACGTACCCGCCAAGACGACGACAGCTACAGGCAGCACAGCTCTCGAAAACGCAAACCCCAAACCGAGCCATTCCAGCGATAACCTCAACGTGGACTTCGGAGACACCGACATGATGTCCAAGGGAGACGGGTTCGACAAGATCTCTCCTCCAGAAAACGACAAGAAGCGTGTCGTCCGTGTGGCCCTGCTCACCGACGTTCTGTCCCCCAAGAAGGACTGGGTACATTTCGTCACGAACAAAGGCCCGTTCCGCTGCAACTCGGAGCGTGACGCGAAGGGCTTGGTCATCAAGAAGGCCAACAGCGAGAAGAAGCTGGAGAACGACGACCGGCAGAAGGCGCAGTTGAGCGTTGTTGTACTTGCCCTCTGGTATAAGAACGCCGATCCGATGACTGGAAAGTACCTCCGCAAGAAGGATCGCGACGGCAACGAGTACGTCGATCCGATCGAGTGGGAGCTTGGCTGGGTCAAGCTGAGCCGCTCCGGATACCGGCGCGTCTCGCAGTTGATCCAGGAAGATCAGAAGCCGCACGAGTTCGACATGATCATCAGTCACAAGGACTCGGGTATCGGCTTTGACTACTCCGTCATCAGTTCGAAGGCGCGGTTCCGGCAGAATGCGGAACTCCTGGAAGAGGTTCTCGATGCTGCGGCCAAGTTCAAGGACGGCGTGAAGCTGACCGAGAAGTTGGGCAAGAAGGTCTCCGAACTGGAGTTCGCGGCAGTCCTCTCCGGGAACCCGGTCTCGGCTGCGGCAGACGCAACCGTGGATGACGTCAGCGACCTGTAGGACTGTACCTGCGTGCTCTCAAGGCCGACCTGAAAGGGTCGGCCTTCTTTTTCGCCCGAGTAATGTTCGCTTCCTTCTCTGCCTGGGTATTTCCCTTTGAGAGGTTATTCATGAAGAGAGCAGGCATCGGAAGCCACACGTCCCCTAATCAGGGAGCCACCAATACGTGGCTGACTCCGCCACATATTCTGCAGGCCCTCGGCCCCTTTGATCTGGACCCATGTGCGGCCCCGAGTCCACGTCCCTGGCCGACGGCGAAGTATCACATTGAACTACCGGAGGACGGTCTATCCGCCTCATGGTATGGTGCGAGATGCCCGCTGCATGGTGCCCTTGGAGTGCCACAGTTCAATATGCCCACGTGTCCGGCGTGCGCCGGGCCTACGAGCCCAGACTCACGGCCTTACCGCGTCTTCCTAAACCCTCCTTACGGGAAAGAGGCAGACGCGTGGCTTGAGAGAATGTCCAAACACAGATGCGGAATCGCACTAATCTTCGCACGCACGGAGACATCGACCTGGCAACAGTGGGTATGGCCCTTCGCGGACACAGTCTTCTTCCTCAACGGGAGGCTCTTCTTCCATCTCCCGGATGGGACGCGCGGCAAGAGCAACTCAGGTGGCCCGTCGGCGCTAATCTCTTACTCCCCTGCTGACACCGAGGATATCCGCGCATCTGGACTCAGGGGCTACCTCACCCCCCATGCGGAGCGTCTGGCATGATCCTCCGCAAGAAAAGCACAAGGGTTAAGTCGAGCACCGCCACTACCACAGCCAAGGTGAAGCGCACGAGGGCCATCAAACCCCCGCCGGAGATGCTCCTGCCGGAGCCATTGCCTCAGATCAAGGAATGGTACATCCTCGGCCTCGATCCTTCGCTCTCGCGCACGGGATACGCGTTGCAGCATGTCCGGCTAGTCGCCGGTGGCACCGAGGCTCGTTGGGTTGATGTTGGGTCAATCAAGCCAACGGACGCGTCCGATCCGATCTGGATTCGCTCGAAGAACATCGCACTGTTTCTACGCTCCCTCATCCCTCGGATGACCCCGGAAACCGCGCCGGAGGTTGGACTCATCCTCTCGCTGGAGTACCCTACCCCCGCCAACGACTTTTTGGTGGCGCTGAACCGGATTATCCATCTGGTGCTCTTCGATGGTCCCGGTGTGCCCATCCCCAAGGATGACCTTTCGATTCTCTCGAACAACTTCGGTGCGATCCGCATTCTGCATACGAATGCTGCGACGCTTCGCTCCCTGATGGGACTGACGATGCGCGGAGCCAAGAACAAGGTCGAGAACATTGCCAAGGCGTACACCTTCATCGACCGCGACAGATTCCCCAACCTCGATACAGACTCCTGTGACGCCGTCCTGCTGGCGATGATGGGCCGCCATGCCGCGAGCCTGCTGCTGAACCATCCGGAGCAGGTTCCAAGCGCGTTCATGCTTTCCCTGACCAACGCCACCAAGGAGATCAAGGGCAAAGGAACACGCGCCCGAACGATTACGAAGGGCCTGCTCCATCGCCCCGAGTATTGGACCGCGTACGAACCACGTGTCTATGGCCTGATGAAGCGGGATGCCAGGGACACCACGCGCAAACTTCACCCTTCACAAGCAGTTATTTAAAGGAGCCTTCATGGCAAAACGTTCAGACAAGCTTAACGAACTCGGCATCGAGCCGCGCGACCTCACGGTCGAGCAGCGTCAGGAACTCTTCCTCAAGAAAAAGAAGGAACTCAGCAAAGACTGGCGCGTGCTCCAGACCAACGCGACCGAGACTCTGGTCCCCTTCAACCGGATCACATTCGACCACGGCCTGAAGCTGTACGGTATTGCCGGTATGGGTACTGTCTACCAGTTTCACGGGGACGAAGGTTCCGGCAAGACGACGATCGTGGCCGACCTCATCAAGCAGTACATGAAGGCAACCGGCGAGCCCGCCGCGTACTTCGACTTCGAGCGCCGCCTCAAGAGCTGGTACCTCCGTGCGATGGGCTTCAATGAGGATCTGGCCTATATCGACCGCCCGGATTCGTGGGAGGTCGCGGTTCAGAAGGCGATCGACCTGATGAACCAGGGTGTGCGCATCTTCGCGTTCGACTCCATCCCGCGTATGCGCTCCAAGGTGGACCTGGCCGACATCAAGAGCGGTAAGGCGTTCAAGGTGCAGCCAGGCACCCATGCACGGGCGATCCAGCAGTTCTATGACATCATCCTGCCCTACATCGCGGGCGTGGACGGTACGCTCATCATGGTGAATCAGACGCGCTCGCGCATCGAGATGAGCCAGGAGGCCCTGTCGGCGGCCCAGGGTTACTCGACGGTCACCAACCTGAATTACACGTTGCCGGGTGGTCGTTCCAACCGGTACGCCATTTCGGTTATGGTGGAAAACAAGCTGGTTCGCGCCTGGAAGCCGGGAAAACACGAAGACCCCTTCGTCCTGGAAGCTGAGGCGCAGCGTGGTGAAGACTATCTGGCGCAGGAGATCCGGCACCGGACGTTGAAGAACACCATCTCGGGCACCGGCTACCGGCAGGCGACAAGCTGGATTCGCCCCGGCCTCGGAATCGACGAGAACATCTCGATTCGAGAGTACGGTCGCAAGTTCAAGCTGATCGCCAACCACGGCGCGAAATACTTTGTCGGAGAGTCCTACGAGAATCCGATCAAGGTCTACCCCAACAAGGACGCCGCGATCAAGGACCTGACCATCGAAGAGAATCCCGAGGTTCTTCAGGCCCTGAAGGAACTGGTGATCGCCAAGTTCGAAGCCAACGACGCCGAGTTCCAGTTGGATGTGGACGATAACACCGCCCGCTATCTCTCGGGAGAAGACAACGACGAATCCGACAATGTCAACCCCGTCGGCTTCGATGTGGAAGACGTCAGCGCACTCTAATACAGGCGATGGGAACTGGGGAGCATCCGTCCCTCACGGGAGATGTTCCCCAGTTTCCTTTCAGCACCCGAGATCAGCAGCAGGAGAGAGTACATTGGCGTTCAAGATCCATGGTAAGGACTTCCAGGCGTGGGAAGAGTTCTCCCTCGACATTGAAGGTCTCACGGTCCTCATCGGCCCCTCGAATGCGGGGAAGAGTTCTTTGTTCCGCGCCACGAAGGGCGTGCTCCGGAATGAACTTGGAGCGTACTCCGTGCGGAACGAGCCGGGGGAGAAGCTTGACCTGACCTTTGAAATGGATGGTCATGTCGTGAACGCCACCCGGACGAAGAAGGGCTCGACTGTCTATCAGGTGGACGGGAAAGAGTATAAGAAGCTGAACCAGGCCATCCCGGAGGACGTTCAGGCCCTCGGCCTCAGTCCGATTGAAGTGGGTGGTATCACCCTTGACCCTGTCTTCGCCAGCCAGTCAGACCCCTTCTTTATGCTGAGATTGGGTCCCACCGACCTGAATGCCGTACTGGGCAAGTTTTCCTCGACAGAGCGGCTGGAGCAAGGGAAACGCGAGGCCAATGCACGTATCGCGGAGAAGAACGCTGCCGCGAAGGCGCTGGCCGAACAGAAGCGTCAGGCTGAGGAACTGAAAGACCGGCTGGCCGCCCTTGCTGGCCGCGCGGAGTTGATTCGCGAGACACTGGATCGCCTCGGACCCAAGGTTCAGACACAGGAGGAGCAGCTCGCTCAACTCGCGATGCTCATCCAGCGCCGAGAGCGTCATGAGCGGATCACGACGGCCCTGAACCGCATCCCGAAGATCTCGCTGACGCGTGCGAGTACACTGCTGCAGATGCTAGTGGCTGCCATTGACCTGACGGAGGCACGCATCCGGGTCGCTATGCTGACCCGTGTGGCGAGCCGACTAGTAATCCCCGACATGGATGCTGTAGAGCGCGAGGTGGGGATCGTCGAACACGCGAGCACTCTGGCAACCTCCCAGCAGCGGCTGGAACTGAATCGCAGATGGTTTGAGAAGACGGACCTGGCCGTCGCCTTATGGCGCTCTATCGTGGCGGGGTACCACCGGAAGAAGGCCATCGACGAGACCACCACCCTGCTACAGGCCCGGACAGTGGAACGCAATCAGGAGCGAGCTGCCCGCCTGGCCAACCTGCGGGAAGAGATGGGGGCCGTGATCGATCGCGCCGAAAGCAACTCCCAGCGGCTTATCTGGATCGAGCGCTACCAGACGCGGAGCGCCGAACAGTCTCGGCTGACAGCATCCCTGACAACGATCCGTAGCCGCCTGACGGTCGCCCAGACCGCGCAGACAATGATCGAGCAGCAGATCGCTCAAGCCCTCGTTGAAGAACGAGAGCAGGCCCGCATCGCGCTGGCCGCAGCCAACGCACAGATATGCCCGCATTGCGGCATCGACATCCACCTCAAACCAGGAGAAGACCATGAGCACAGCACCCAGCACCTTCCAACAGCAGTTAAAGGACGCGCAGGACACCATCAAAGTTCTGGACGCCGAGCAGCAGAAACTGCTGCGTGAAGCCAGCGTCGAAGAGCACAAGGTACACGAGGCTCAGGCCAAGTTGATTGAACTGGGAATCGAGGCCCCGGAGAAACTGAGCGTCCAGGAACTCGTGGCGCTGCGGGACACCATCCAGGCCGATATGGAACTGAACCTGATCACGGTGCAGACCAAGATCGCAGAGGCCAACGCCGTGCTGGCCGAGTACAACGCCACGGTGCAGGCATAAATCCTATGCGCGTCATCCGCCTTACAACCGATACGATCAAGGCCGTCTTCACCACCGACTGGCACCTCTCCGATCAGCCACCAGGTCGCAGGACGGAGAACTACCGCGAGGAAGTTCTTGCCAAGGTCCGTTTCGCCATCGACCACGCCAACAAGATTGGGGCCGTGTCTCTCTGTGGTGGGGACGTGTACCACAACAAGAACCCCAAGAACCTGCGGGCCAACTCCCACGCTCTGCAGACGCGGATTGAAGAGGAACTGCATCGTGCCGCTGCCGGGACGGTATTCGGGGTGCACGGGAACCACGACCTTCAGCATGATCGTGTCGACAGTATCCCCGGCCAGCCCCTCGGAGCCCTGATCGCCTCTGGCGCATTTACAGACCTCTCCACGGAGTCGGTGATCTTCGAGAATGCCGATGGATCACTTCGCGTCCAGGTAGACGCCTACCCCTACCTGAGCAACGATATGGAGGCTTTGGAGCGGGTGCTCCATGCGGCCCCACGGGAAGCCGGAGTTAACTACCGGGTGGTGTTGATGCACCAGTACGGCGATCCGGGGGACGCTCCCAGCCTCTTCGGACACCCTACAATTGGATTCAACCGGATGGCGGACTGCGACTACGATCTGGCGCTATGGGGCCATGACCACTCGCGTACAGAACCGGTGACAGTCGGGAATTGCACACATATCCGTCTGGGCTCATTGTCCCGCGCCTCGCTGGCCGAGGATGAAGTGGATCGCCCGATCAACGCGGCGGTGTTCGCCTTCACCCCCGACCAGATCAAGTTCAAGGAGTTACCGCTTCCCGCCAAGCCGCTGGAGATTGCCTTCACGGATGCGAACCGCGCCGTCGAGAAGGTGAAGGAGTCCGACACTGTCACCGAATTCTTCTATGAGATGGACGCGTCGGTGACCGGCATCGAATCGACCGATCCCCGCGAGGTGCTCCTGCAGTTGTGCGGCGGGAAACGCGACGCGCTGGAATCTTCCCCGGACGCGCTGGTACTGGATGAAGTCACCGATTCGGCCCCCGTGTTCGACAAACCACTCTTCGATCTCACATTGGAACTGTGCGGCCTCTAAGGAGCTTTTTTGAACCAGATCATTCAAGCGGACAATCTGACTTATCTCCAGAGTCTGGAGAGCGAATCCATCCACCTCACCTATATCGATCCTCCGTTCAATACCGGCAAGGTACAGCGCCGGACGCAGATCAGGACGGTACGGGACGAAGGCGGTGACCGCACCGGTTTCCAGGGCCAGCGTTACAGCACCGAGGCGTTGGGCACCAGCGGGTACAGTGACATCTTCGAGGACTACCTCGGATTTCTCCGGCCTCGCCTGGAGGAGATACGCCGTGTGCTCACCCCCACCGGCTCCCTCTTCTTCCATATTGACTACCGCGAGGCGCATTACTGTAAGGTCATGCTGGATGAGATCTTCGGTCGTGAATGCTTCCAGAACGAGATCATCTGGGCCTATGACTACGGTGCCCGCTCGAAGTCGAAGTGGCCTGCCAAGCATGACACCATCCTCTGGTACTCCAAGCATCCGACTGAGTACACCTTCAACCTCGACGAGTGCGATCGCATCCCGTACATGGCTCCGGCACTGGTGGGCGCTGAGAAGGCCGCGCTGGGCAAGACACCGACCGACGTGTGGTGGCACACAATCGTGCCCACCAATGGTAAGGAGAAGACCGGCTATGCCACTCAGAAGCCATTGGGGCTGATCGAACGGATCGTTAAGGTGCACTCCAACCCTGGGGAGACCCTGTTGGACTGTTTCGCTGGTAGCGGAACCTTCGGCGAGGCGGCGGGCAAGCACGGACGCGAGTTCATCGTGGTGGACGACAACCCGCAGGCCATCGAAGTGATGAAGGTGCGCCTGGCTTCTTATGCTCCGACAGTGTTACCACTACCGCCTGCTGAAATCCTCTGTCCAAATTAGGAGCGTGACGTTCGCCAGAGGTATTTCCCTTCATGGCGAACGTTAAGTTGATTCACGGTAACTGTATCGAGGTCTTGAAGACCCTTCCCGAAAACAGCATCGACAGCATTGTTTGTGATCCCCCGTACGGGCTGGAGTTCATGGGTGAGGAGTTTGACAGCGCAGACGGATTCCGCCGTTCCCTCAATCAGGCCGACGTCGACCGTCCGAACGTCTTCGGACGCACTTCGCGCACGTCGCCTCAGTATCGGTTGACGGAACTCTTCCAGGAGTTCACCGAGAAGTGGGCGACTGAGGCGCTGCGTGTGCTTAAGCCGGGAGGGCACTTGCTCGCCTTCGGTGGATCGCGGACCTACCACCGCATGGCGACCGCCGTCGAGGACGCCGGGTTCGAGATCAGGGACCAGATCATGTGGCTGTACGGTTGTCTTACAGACGACACGCACCTGGTCACTCCGGTAGGACAGAAGTCGCGTCATGAAGTGAACGTCGGGGATTTGATTTTGTGTTACGATCCGTCGACGAATTCGTATTCGTGGGGTCCGATCGAGGAGAAGTATGAGTACGACATCGCAGATACCATCTTCCGAATTCACTCGGATCATACAGACCAGCTTGTCTCCAGAAACCACCGTTGTTTGGTTGAACAAGATGGAGCAGAAGTATTTCAGCTTGCAGACATCGCAGCACGGGAACGCGAAGCGCGTGTACCCTTTCTGGAAAATCTGTACGATTTGCTCCGCGCCATTCCAAACCCACAACCGAACGCAAGCGCTACGGAACAAAACCTGCACCAAGCTATGCAAGGACAGGAGTATAGGGAACTCCAACCAGGGTGCACGACCAATGAGCATGAGGGACGGGATGATTCTAGTTCGGTGTTCTGTGTGCCCGAAAATGGTTTGGAAGCCGCGTGCATGGTTGAAACGAATCACGACTCCAACATGCTCCCGCCGGTGCAACGGAGTTTTGCGCGGGCAGGAATGGAAGCTCCATGCTCACAAGGGAGCGGCAGCCCGGAGCGCGGAGTCAATGTTGCAGATAAAGTCACGAATGACGGGACCCACCAATCCATGGTGGAGAGGAGGTGTGACCCACAAACGGGCGAAGGGAAACTACAGAGGAGTTCGTTACGTGCGCTGTCCCCAGCATCTCCTTGCGATGGCTCGGAAGGACGGCTACATAGCCGAACACCGGATGGTAGTGGCAAACCTGATAGGCAGGTTGTTACTGCGGAAGGAGGTCGTTCATCACGTCGATCACATCCCTTCGAACAATGCACCGGAGAACCTTCTGTTGTTTGCGAGCAACTCCGACCACAAGAGATTCGAGGCTGGTCAGGACATAAAACCACTGTGGCAGCTATCACTCCTGAGCACTACGTCGGACGGATTTGGTGCGTTCGGGTTTCTACAGGCAGCTTCGTAGCAGTACGGAAGGGTAAGGCATTTCCGACGGGTAACTCGGGGTTTCCGAAGTCCCTCAACGTCGGCAAAGCGATCGATAAACGCGGCCCAAATCAAGATCACATCGCTTTCCCATTGTTCGCGAAGCACTATGCGGAACAGCGTAAGATCGCAGGATTAACGCATGCGCAGGTGTGCGAATTAGGCCATTTTTACGGCAACGTGAACCACGGCGGCTCATCCGTCAACTGGGAAAGCGGGCTCTGCCTACCCACCGTGCAGCAGTGGGAAATCATTGCGCCAATACTGAATCTCTCCGAAGAATGGAAGGTTCGCGTTGTGCGGGAAGAGTATGAGCGAGAAGTGATCGGAACGAAAAAGGTACACTCCGGTCTGGCGTTTACCTCAGAAGGTCCCACAGAGGTTCCTGTTACGGCTCCTGGATGCGTCGAGTCTCAGAAATGGGACGGGTGGGGCACCGCGCTGAAGCCTGCCCATGAGCCCATCGTCGTCGCCCGCAAGCCGCTCATTGGTACAGTAGCCACCAACGTCCTCGCCCACGGCACCGGCGCACTTAACATCGATGCCTGCCGTGTCGAGCATGTCACCGTCGGCGACGGCAACCTCGCACTCAATCCACATCTACGTGCCCTCATCAACGGTGGCAACGGCGGCAACATCTTCCCGACCGAGGATGAGCGCCGCGTTGTTACGCCCAATGAGTCCGGTCGCTGGCCAGCCAATATCATCCACGATGGTTCTGATGAAGTGCTGGAGACCTTCCCGGAGGCCAAGGGACAGCAGGGAGACCTGAAAGAGACAGGACGTGCCCGACCCAGCAAGGGACGCTTCGGTGACATGGCTCCTCCAGTAGCCCATGCGGCCCGCGTCGACGAGAGCACTTCCGCTGCTCGGTGCTTCACCTGCGCTATACCGGATAGCGACGAGGCTGTAGCCACATCGATTCCGAGTACACGCGAAGGTGAGGCGAGTGCTGACCGCCGGTATACCGAAAACGGGGGCACTAGCTTCGCGATGCTACCTGGACAGCGTCGCTTCGATGCTGGTTCGGCTGCTCGCTTCTTTACGTGTGCAAAGCCGGATAGTGCTGAGGCCGAAGCGGGCGCGACGCCCCAGGAGCTGGGAAGATGGCCAGCGAATGTTGTCCACGACGGCTCTGAGGAAGCAATGGAAGAGTTCGCTAAGTCTGGTGAACGAGCTGCTGGGAAATCGTGTGGTGCAGCGTCTGTGGGTGAAGGCTCGAACGGCTCCGTTCCCTCCATGCGACGAGGGAACCTGATCCCGCGCACGGACAGAACCGCCGCGCGATTCTTCTACTGTGCCAAGCCCAGTCGCAAAGAGCGCAACCTCGGCCTGGAAGACCCAGGTGTTCAGTTTCAGCACGGTGATACGCTGCGCAAGATTGAGAACAAAGAGAAGAAGGGGAATACCCACCCCACAGTAAAGCCAGTATCGCTTATGCGCTGGTTGGTTCGCCTGGTGACGCCTCCGGGTGGGACCGTACTCGATCCGTTTGTCGGGTCAGGCACGACTGGTATGGCAGCGCGTGAAGAAGGATTCGACTTCATCGGGATCGATTCCGCCCTACCGTGGTTGCAGATTGCGATATCACGAATCAGCGCCTCTGCCCCCCTGATTCCGTGTGTGATCGATGTAGTGGTCCCTCCTCAAGAGGCTGTCAACGAGCTGGAAATTTCTGTCTCCGTGAATTCCGAGTCAGAGGCCGCCTAACGGTACTTACCTGTATGGAAGACATCCTAGAGCTCCAGCAGAAACACTTCTCCAAACAGGACCGATCGCAAAATCTGATCTACACGTTACATCGCCGCTCCGGGGATGTAACGGTCGAGGTTGGCGTCATCGACAAGCAGGATGGGAAGTTCATCCTCTGTGTCCCGACGCAGACCAACTGTGCCCAGGCCTGCAAGTTCTGCCACTCCATCGAACTTGCTGGTACGGTTGCGGTCAGCAATCTCACCGCGTACGAAATGATAACGATTGTCCACCGCTCCAGGGGAGACAGCGGATTTGTAGCCGCCCCAGAGGTTACGTTACTGGTCTCCTTTATGGGCCTGGGAGAGCCGATGGCTAACGTGGGCAATCTCCTCTCCGCGATGATTAATCTGAATCATTGGGCTGCTGCGACGCAGGTCTCTATTCGCTTCGCGCTATCAACGATGATCCCAGAGAAGTACATCGCAGATTTCACGAAGTTCATGAACTCCGTACAGGCCTTTCAGCTACCGGTCAAGGTTCATTTCTCGCTGCACTACACCATAGATAACCAGCGGCTTGACTGGATGCCTACAGCATCCGGTATCGCCATCGCTCTTTCACTCTTGGGGGAGTATAAGCGTCGCACCACTAACCCGGCGGAGATCCACTACACGTTGATTGGTGGAGTTAACGACACATTGGGCGACGCCGGGCGTCTCGGGGTGCTGTTGAAGGGTCTTGATATACCGGTCAAGTTTCTGCATTACAACCCGGTTGCTGGCGATCCCCATCTCGCTCCTGGCCGTGACTGGACCCAGTTACTCCGCATGGTGGTTGAATCGTATGGGGTCACCACAGAGTGGTACGACAGTCCAGGAGCAGACATCGCCGTCTCGTGTGGCATGTTCCTGAATGCGTCCTATCTCCCCACTAAGAAGGAGACGGCACTTCGATCAGAGGAGGGCCTGCCACTGTATCAGATCAGCCTCTCGGACCCTGTACCTGCCAGTGTACCTACACAGCAGGAGGAGTTCCTGGAACGGCTGGATAGCCTCGAAGACAAAGCCCGGAAGGCTACCCCCGGACCGTATACCTCCGCCGGGTGGGTGGAGTCGGAACAGGGGTTTGAAGTGCGGTCGTCAACCGGCGAGCGTATCCGCGTTGCCTCTACCCTTCTGGCACGTGATGCCGACTACATTGCAAGTGTCACCCCCGAAGTGATTCTGGAGTTGATCGCCATCGCACGAAGAAAGGGAGACACATGCTGAGTTACTTCATCGCCGCGCTTCGCAGCCTCCTGACCAAAAACGAGTTCACTTCTGGTGGACTCCTGCTGATGGCGATCGGTGGCCTGGGTGCAGTCCTGCGAAACGTCCCTATGGATATAGGACGCTGGCTAATGCATCGCGTCTTCGTCACGATCACAATCGCCGATGAAGTAGCGATCTACGCGGACATGAAGGCGTGGCTGCATCAGCGCATACCTGCACAGAAGTCAAGACGCGTGGACCTGCTGGAGAGCGACAACCAGGGGAACTACCCCCTCGGTCTCGCCGTGGGGACTCATCTGATCTGGCACCGGCGCTGGCCTCTGTGGGTCAACGTCGTCCGGGCGGAGATTGATAAGGCGGTGACAAGTTATGCCGGGGGTGGAAGACCACAGTACCCCGAGCGGATGCATATCCGTACCTTCGGTCGTAATACCCAGTTCCTGGAAGGTATCGTCGCCGAGTTCAAGGAGGCGCATCAGAAGAAGCTGGCACTAGGACGCTGGTTGTATGCGCCCTGTGAAGGGAGATACTGGAAGCGGACCAACGAACTGACACGGCCTCTATCTTCGGTACATTTGCCGGACGGTATCAAACAGATCCTCATGGACTCGATCCAGGTGTTTCTGGACTCGGAGGTATGGTACCGGGAGATGGGTATCCCGTATCACACAGGATTTCTGTTCGAAGGACTCCCTGGAACCGGTAAGTCCTCCCTTGCCGAGGCCTTGGCTCATCACTTCAGGCGTGACATCTATTTGCTGGGACTGTCAAGTATCTCGGATGAGGCGCTACGCAGCCTGATGCAGGATGTGCGACCCGGCTCGATCCTTCTCATGGAGGACGTGGACTGTGTCAAGGCGACGGCCAGTCGCTCAGTAAGCCAGGAGAGACTACCGGAGGATGCACGCGCGGAGCGCTCCACTCCAAATCTGTCCACGCTCCTCAGCGTCCTCGACGGACTGGAAGCGCCGGAAGGTGTCATCTACATCCTCACGACCAACCACGCGGAGAAGTTGGACCCGGCTCTGATCCGGCCCGGACGCGTGGATTTACGCGTGAAATTCAGCTACGTGACTGACTCGCAGAGCCGTGCAATCTATCGCGCGTTCAACCCGGATGCTTCCCCAGAACGGGTAGAGCGGTTTGTACAGGACCACAGTGGGAAAAGCACCGCCGCTGAGATCCAGGCCGAGTTGCTGAAGGAGCGCTTTCAGCGTATGGGGAGGGCGTATGCCTGTGGCACAGCATAGGCACGGCGAGAGAACACAGTGATAGACAAGGAGAGAAAATGCCAGAAGATATAGAAGATCAAGTGCAGTGGCCGGTTCCGACCCGTTGGCTACAGGAGCATGGAATACTCAGTCACGCGATGCGCCTGGATACCTTTGAAGGCACCACGGAAGCGGAACTGATAGCAGAAGCCCCACTGTTTTACCTCACCATCAACGAACTTAAAGCATTGGAACCTCTCTGGGTATCCCCCGAAGATGAGGCCGTATGAATCAGGAAACTCAGACACCGCCTGCCCCGACGCCCGATATGCCCATAGAGAACTCCAGCGCCGTTCCCACCTCCCTGACGGATGCCGGTCACGAGTTTTACTGGAAAGTTGCGGAGTCCTTTGCATCTCGCGTCAAGACCATCTTCGCATCGGAATCCTCCCTGACTGCAGCGTGGACAGCCCACTTCCCCGCCATCCCCTTTGACCGCACCGACAAGTGGAACCTCATCCTGCAGCGGGAACTATCGTCTGTGTGGGGTGTGGATGGCCCACCGGTCAAATCGTCGATGACTGCGTTTGACCGGACCCAGGTCCTTCACTTCCTCGCTGACCTCCTGGACTACAACCTCTTCTCGCAGGTCCTCCTTAACCTTCAAAGCTGGGCACTCCTACGCTATCGGGCGGACACTGCCGACGCCGATACAAAGGCTCTGGAGGCGAAGTGGGCAGGCAAGAGTCCCAGTCCGCTCGACGCCAAGGCCAAGATGTTCAAGGCAGCGTCTGACACGGAGCAGATCGACTTCAATCAGGATCTCTCTACCCTCAAGTCGCTGAAGATCATTGCGGGACTCTCCCCTGCTGTCAGCTTCCGCGTCTCGGCCATCGGTACAACACCCGCGCTGGTGGATTCCTGCAACCTCTCCATGCTGGGCGTGGGCGGCGATCCGTATCTGGTTGTTCCGCCGGACTGGCGTGCCTACTACTTCACATGGGATGCAGCTCCCGAGGTGGTCCAGTTGAATGAAGCAGAAGGCACCTGGTTGGCATCGGGCATCGACTACCCCTTCACGTCCAAGTCCGGTGGAGACATCCTGAACACCGTCCTGGCAGTCCGGCATTTGACGGTGAGTCTCTACCAGGCGCTGGAGGCGGCACAGAGGGTGGTGCTCCCCCGGATGAACTCCATCCTCCTGTTGACCACAGCTCCCGACGCGGCGATCCGGCAGATTCATACCGATCTGCAGCGAGAGTATGCATGGCCCATGACACTCTCCGAGAGAAGTCGTTTTGTGTGAATGAGGCTCGATTAGAAACCGACTTTCCGACCGATCATTAACGCGACCGTTCATCGGTCCCTAGTCTCAGGAGGTTTGCCTATGGTCTATACGTCCACCCTCGCATCCACCCTTACCTGCCCCACCGCAGGAGATCGAATGCACGTTATTGATCGAGACTAGGAAGGCGGTGATCTAAATCTACGAAGCGCCAGGTGCATACCGTGCATCTGGCGCTTTCGTCTGTGCCAGGGTGCGGTCGATGCCACACTGTGTTCTTCGTCAAGCGATTTCGTCCCCTTCATAATTTCGACCCGGAACCCTTCGAGCGTATTCACCTGCAGGGCGGATATTTCACCCGGACAGAAAGAGGGTCTATGAGTCGTAACGCAGAGGAACTACTTGGGCTGATGGGGTCCGGCAAGCGCATCTATCGTGTTGACGAGGATGTGGTCACCGAGGCCGAGTTCCAGGCGCAACAACTGATTCACAAGCTGGTCTTTGGTGAGCGCGGCTTGGCCGACACGATTGGACCGACATGGGAGATGATCCACGATCCGCGTTTTGAGCAACTGGAGAACGTCTTTATCCGGCGGCGCTCGGGCATCTTCGGCGGGGATGCGACCACAGGTGTCAACACGCAGAGCCAGGACGGAAGCTTCAACTCCTCTGTGGATGATCTGAACCAATACTCCGAATTGCTTGGTGAGGGCCGTTACTTCCATGCCGTCCTCCGCTCGATGTCTCTTTACACGGCGATTGCGACCTTGTTCCCAGACCGTAAGTTTACCGTCCACAAGCAAGAGGTGTTACCTGGCATCAGCGTCTTCAATCGCCTGAGTGCCGAGGAGCAGGTACAGGTGGAAGCCCTGGCAGCCACCTTCTCTGAGTTCAACCCGCATAATCTGCATAAGCAGACGGATGAAGCCATCTGGGGCCTTATCCAGCAGGAGTGCCCGAACTACTTCAGCCGCACGGGTGTTGTGAACAAGACGGGCGAAAACCTGTTCAACATGCTCCGTCTCGATGTGGTTGGCCTGATCGACGACTATGCGGAGGTCGCCAAGATCCAGGAGTGGGTGCTGCTCGATCAGGAGTCCACGCTGGTGGAACCGAAGCATATCGAGGAAGAACTTCCTCGGGTATGGGCCGAGGTAGAGATCCTGGAGCGGGCGCTCACCCACCGAGCGAGTCTGCGTAGCACCGCCGCGCAGATCATGAAGACCACCGGGATCGCGGGCATCCTCAAGACCTTTGATGTGGACCTGACGGAGTTTGAGCGGGACACACTGTTGAGGCTGATCTATACCTCGGACTATCCGAATGATCAGACTCGGCTCGTAACGTCCATCTCCGGCTACCTGGCAGGCATCCGGGCCACGGGTCTCAGCGCCGAGCAGCGGTCGGAGATTCAGTGCCAGAAGGCCAGTCAACACTCCCGCGCCTATGTTGCCAAATTGAAGAGTGGCCAGATCGCTCCCATCAACCGGCACACGGAAGAGACCGAAGAGATCGAGATGACCGAGGAGGAGAAGGTTGCTGAACAGATCATGCTCGACCCGATCAAGCAGATGGTCTTCATTCGCTACTCTGCCGCCGAGGGCCGAGCTGAGAAGCTCAACCTGAAAATCAACCAGATCACACGGGACCTGGAGGACGTGGAGGGTTACACTCTCTCCGAGAATGAGCGAGACGTCCAGAAGGGAATACGGGAGGAGTACCGCGAGAAGGTGTCCGGACTCAACGCGGTCGCTGCCTTGCTGGCACCTGTCTTTGAGCGGGCCGACTTTGTCCTGACGGAGGATGCTGCCGCCGAACTGCTGGTCAAGGCCGAAGAGTTTGACTCGACCGTGATGGACGTTCAGCCACACCCCCAAGATACAGCGGCAGTGGTCGAGGCCGATACCGTTCCGGCGGCTGAGTGCAACAAGATTCCCGAAGGTGTTGCTACCTAGGGCAAACCATCGCTGGTGCTGCCCATGCAAAAAGAGGCGGATAAACGAGGCGCATATAGTGCCACGCGGCCAGGGATACACTGGGGTAGAGGGGCTTCGGCTCCCCTACCCCGTTGTTCTTAAGCGAGCGGAATGTTCCCCGTCGTGACGTGAGTGCCCGAGAGTGTATGTATGAAGAATCGAATGACCAAAGTAGGCGACAGAATCCGTTACACCGGCGACATGGCGAACCAACCCAACAACGGTGCTGTGGTCAAGGTGTACAGCAGTCAGTTTTACGACAACTGCTTCGACGTGCGCTTCGATGACGGTACGGAGTCCCTCGGCCTGACGCAGAGTGCGATCGGACCGGCCACAGACCGCACGTCTCGTTTTAACTTCGAGGACGAGTGGCAGGAACTTCGCTATGCTCAGTACCGGGAGATCCAGGAGGCGGCGATGAAGTCTCGCAGATCCGAGTAGAGACGATCGCCTTCCGGGAACTGTTGTCGAGGATGGAGCGTGACTCGTTTGGTCCCAGTATTTCAAATAAGGCCCTCTGCAAGCGCATTAACAGGTATGGCAGATACCGCGCTCACCTTCGACCCCTCCAGCGCTACAGACACAGGCATCAGTTTCATGCGTCTACCAGAAGTCAAAGCCGCTACAGGCCTATCGAAGTCGAGCATCTACGCATTGGGTCGTGCGAAACTCTTCCCGGAACCAGTCCCTCTCGGGCTACGCATGGTGGCGTGGGTACGCTCGGAAGTCCAGGCATGGGCCGCTGAGCGTGTTCGTCAGAGGGATGCGAGTTAGTCCCTCGCCACCATCTTCCTTCCCTTAGCAAGTTGTGCATCGAGATAGTCCGCCCACCACTGCATCATCACGGTACGCTGCTTCAGATACTTCGCGTGATTGTAGGCCGCCGACACCTTGTTCCGCTTCATGTGAGCAAGCTGTAAATCTACGTGTTCCTCGGCGAAGTCATTATCATTGAGGATGGTCGAAGCGAGCCCACGGAACCCATGTCCGGTCATACGTCCATGGTAACCAAGACGGTAGAGCGCATAGAGGAGCGTATTGTTGCTCATCGGAGTCTTCTTATCGAGAGCCCCTGGGAAGACCAACCTGCCATTACCGGTCAATAGTTTCAGCGCTCGAAGCACCTCGACGGCCTGGCGTGCCAGGGGGATGATGTGGGGGGTCTTCATCTTCATGCGCTCCTTCGGAATTTCCCACCGTGCCCGGTCCAGGTCAAACTCGGTCCACGGCGCTTTAATCAGTTCGCTGGTGCGAGGAAAACAGTAGGCGAGAAGTTTCAGCCCGAAACGCGTGAGTGCATCTCCGTTATAGTCATCCATCTTAGCGAGCAACTCCGGCAAGTCTTTCTCGTCTACGTGAGCGAAGTTCTCCGATTCGACTGCCACCAGCACGTCTCGTGGCTTGAAGTCAGCGGCTGGGTTCCTGGTCGCTAGTCCCCGCGCAATAGCGAAGCGGAAGATCTGCCCAATGGACTGCTGTGCTCTTTTGGCAACATCGCTGGCTCCACGTGTCTCTATCTTAAGCAGGATGTCCCGAATGTGGCTAGGTTCAACGGTATTGATAGGCAAGTGCCCGATGGCGGGGAAGACATCCGCCATCATCCGATTCATCACCGTCTCTGCATGTCTGGGAGACTTGCCATTCGACCACCACTCCCACCACGTTCGGGCGACACTTTCAAAGCCGTCACCGGCGGCACGCTGCACCTCCTTCACGGCATTCTGTTCTGCGACCTCGGCCTCCTGCTGTGCGATCACTTCTGCCTTGCGCTCGGCCAACGGATCGATTCCAGAGGCGAGCGTCTCTCGCGCTTTGGACAGGAGATCGCGTGCACTGTTTAGAGTGACGATGGGATACTCCCCCAGCCCCATCATCTTCTCCTTCCCATCGAAGCGATACCGCCAGCGCCAGAGCTTCGAACCGGCGGGTGTGACGAGCAGACATAATCCACGGGCGTCAGATAGTTTGTAAGGTTTGCCAGCAGGTTTTGCGGTGTCGATCTCTCGTACGGTCAAGGGCATTAGATAGCCTCCGGTTGGGTCTTAAAACTGCGTACCCACATACTACGCGCTACCGTACCCATATCGTACCCACAAAAAATACTGGCTCCAGACGACCCTTGCTGGACGTACTCGGACGCCATAGTTAGGTAAATTACTTATTTTATTGAATTTTTGCTTTATTATTGACGGTGCAGGATGGTCTAGAGGGGGCCATTTCTTCATGTATTGGTTGCCCCCCAGGCTACCACATCCTAAGAAAATAAACGACTTACGGTGACTAAACCGTCCGTACCCAGATTCGTACCCACAAATGCCATAATCCCTTGCAGGCTACCACATCCTAAGAAAATAAACGACTTACGGTGACTAAACCGTCCGTACCCAGATTCGTACCCACAAATGCCATAATCCCTTGCAGGTAGCCACCCGTCACCAGTCACCGACCCAGGGTAGCGTTCAGAGACAAGTCGCTCCTTCGCTCTTCCTACGCCTGCTGGATTACGATCGAGGTATGCGACAGGTAGCCATGATCTTCGCGGAGGTGCCTCAGGGAATCCGGGTGACGTTCACGGAGGGTCGACGCAGCCTGGGGAGAGCGTTGACCTTTGTGGATGACCACAAGATCTACGAGATGATGCGCCGTGCGAACGCCGTACTGGAGGACCACAACATCGTGGCGTACGCCCTCAAGATGTATGCAGCGGGGCGCGTGGAACTCCGGCTGTCAGAGGAGCAATATGCAAGGCTCCTCACCTCTCTGCGGCGAGCCTGACATTCAATATTCTTGAATTCGTAACGGAATCAGTCGGCCTTCAAAACGTCGAGTAAGGCGTGGAGGAAGTTCTCTGGACCCATCTCAGCGATGAGCCGGGCACTCGCCTTGATCCACCGGGCCTCACTGATGACCGGTGGCTCCGGTAGGCAGTAGTACGGATTGATGAGCGTCTTCTGAAGGTCTTCGGAGGTCCACATAGAGTTTGCCGTACGTCACCATCCTACCTGCTCCATGTCACCCCTGAGCAACGCCTAACAATCACCCGGACGCGTAGCCGAGTCGATAAATCAGGACCGTCCCGTTCCGGAGGTATCTCCCTCTGAGGGATAGAATGCTGATTTTCGCAAGTGTTAATGGCAGGTTCCTGGAACCTGCCTCCCCGGAGATGACCGTCGTCGATCTTGTCAGCCACCTTCAGATCGAAGCTAACTCCGTGGTGGAGACTCAGGCTCTCCGGGATCTCTACCACGTCCTCCTGCGGGGAGGATCGATCCACCTGGAGTATGGGCCGGACGGCCTGACCTTCGACACGCAGGCGATCGGGGCGGAACGGGAGGGCGTTGGCAAGTCCACCAGCGAAGGGGCAGAAGCCACGCTGGCACAAGGACCGGACCATGCGCCGGTGGAGACAGTGGTACCGGCACCCCACCAGCATCTCTTTCAGAAGAGCGTGGGTTGCATCTCTGACGCTGAAGATACATGGCTGCAGTGTGCCTGTGGGAACTGGTGCCTGTTCGAAGCCCGTTCACCAGGGACCGCACCGAAGAAGACGGCAAAAAATATACTGATGTAAGTTCCCCATAACGGGTAGGGTAGAAGGAGAGTAGAGCATGGAACATTTACGGAAAACAATGTCACGCAATCCGATGGACTATGACGTCCGCATCGGCTACGCACATATCGCGCTGATCCCTCTGGACCAGGAACGAGCCGGATTCGAGTATATGCAGTACGTCTTTGACTCACCCTGCCGAGGGGACATCGTCGCGTACTTCAAGTCAGGGATTGATCCGAAGAAGCAAGTCACCCTCGGGGTGTCAATGGGGGAGGGGCTTCTCGTATGAGGAACCGGGATCTGATCGAGTTGCTGCAGGGGTTTGACCCGGAGGCGGTCGTTGAACTTGATGTCGACGTCTTCCCGTCTGTTGGAGCCAGTCCGGGTGCCAGACAGAGTCGGCGCGTTGTGGACGTACAGATCAGCGCCGACGGGAAGCGGGTCATCATCGAAGGATGCGGAGAGCTCCGCCCGCGCGAGGAAGAACTACTGGATGGTGGATTCTACAATCAGGCCTATACCCAGTATGAATCGCACTGGAATGGTCTGATGCATGACCGCACCGCACGCCGCCGTATTCTTCGGGATGAGGCGCGATTCGCGGAGGTCGGACTGAACTACGAAGCCTACGTTGGCCACTCGTGGGATGAACTGCCGTTACGTCTACAACAGATTGTCATGGTTCGATGGGCATTGCCGGGGAGGGTCCATGGCTAGCCTCCATAATGTGCGGCTCTCCCTCGACAACATCACGGAGGCGCGGAAGCAGTTGAAGAGGTCGGAGAACGAACTGAAGAAGCAGTTCGAGGAGTTGATTCGTCCCCTCATGCCAATCGGTTCCGTGATTGACACGTCTAAGGTTGGCCTGGCATACGACGCGAGAGTGATGGGGGGTCGCGGGTATGGCTCCCAGTTTCGTCTTGAGAGCGAGGTGACGGTGTACGTTGAGACGGGTTTTCCCAGCTATTCCCGATGGGTAACCGATGCCATCTCTGTCGATCCAGAAGACCACACCCGTACGCGGGGGAAACAAGTGCAGCTCAAGGGTTTTGTCTTTCCCGTCTGTATCGTGGGACGCAACATCACCCCCGACGCGGAACGTGCCATGGAAGGCGTGGCGGCTATTCTAAAAGAATTGGAGGCGGTCAAGGCATGACCCGCTACTGCCCTACCTGCGAAGCACATGTCAACGTAACTCTGGACGACCGGCGCGAGAATGAAGTCTGTGCGACCTGCGGTGCATTGGATGTACGTTTTACCTTGTGTCAACACCTCTGGTTTAGGGATTACTTCACCGATCAGACATGTACCTCCGTACAGGTGCGCAAATGCATGTTCACCCGCAGTGGTATGGTTGGCATCGTGGTGGACGTCTGGCAGCACGGTCTGGGACTGGATTTCGGCGGTTCACTCCCGTCGATAGAAGCCTGGAACTGGGATGAACTGGATATCGCCCATTTGCTATCCGATGAGGATGCTCCGTCCTACAGACAGCCTCAGTTCGACCTGTTTCGTTTAATGGATACGGTGATGTTAAAGAATGGAGACGTTTGCATTCTTCATCGTTATGTCAAGACACGCGATCAATCAATACGGTATGGAGTTTCCGGCGTAACGGCTACGGTCAGGAATTCTAAGGGCATCAGCCGGGAGAGCGTCCACAAAGTCGTTGACTGGTTACCCAACAAAGAGAGGCTGGGTGTACTACATGATTCAAAAACGCGCAAGACCATGCCTGCGCCGGAGAGAACCTAATGGCAACAGACATCAAGCATCTGGATGAGGGTCGAATGATCGCAGCGTGGGTAAAAGAAGCACCGAAGGAGCCGGGCTTCTATTGGTACAAGAGCGTGTTCGAGGGAAATACAAATCAAGTAGTAGTTGCTGCTTTCGCCGTCGATCCTATCTACGCGCTACCCGGTGAGATGGAGTACCGCCTAATTGGGGGGATCTTCACCGCCGACGAAATGCTGGAAGGCGCGGGAGAGTTTTGGAGCGAGCGCTTGATGGAACCGGACGGTGAGGAAGACGATGGCAAAGATGAAGAGCAGTAACGAAGGATCCGACGGCAAGCTGATCGACACCTGGCACTACGAGTACCAGGGCCTCGTGCAGGAGGAGGACGGCGAGCGGGATGAAGAACGTCACCATGTTGTCAAGCCCAAGAAGGTGGCGATCGAACTCCGTCTCATCAAACATTTCACTGGTGACACTCCCCCGATGGCCGTCAAGTCAGTTGAGTTCCTCCTCCTCTGCAAGGACCCACACATCCATCTGCGTGGCACCGGGATCGAACAGCTCCGCGCCGCAATGTGGGACCGGCTGGACAAACGGTTCAAGACCAAGTGGGAGAGCTACTACCTTGTCACGGTCAGCGCCACCGCCTTCTATGAGGGGATAGGCACCGGCCTCGAATTTTGCTTTCGGGGGGTGGATCGTGGTGTGGCCTGGGACGGGACCCTCCTTCTCCGTGAATACCGGAGTTACCGTGGCGAGGTGATCGAACCATGGCCCGGAGAATTTCGGGACAGGGAGGGCCGTGCCATCGCATGTATTCCGGCGACGGATGTGAACCGAGCGGCGCTTGAGGAGTTCAGTAAGAAGATCGACGAGATGCGGGAACGGCTGGCTGAGTTTTTGAGACCGGAGCATATTGTGAAGACGTTGGCGAATCTGAATGGTATGCAGCTTCTTGGTACGAGTGCAGAGGAAGCTAATGGAGTGAGTGATGAGTCCTAACACCCATCATAGAGAAGGCGCTCGCCGCATTCGCCTGGCCTCAGGCTCGACGGACATCGAGAAGACCCTGCGCCGGGTGACTCAGGTCCTGAGCGACCACGACATCCCCCACCTCGTTGTGGGAGGATACTGCGTTCAGGAGCATGGGTATCCGCGTTTCACCAGTGACGTTGATGTGATCGTGCCTGACGTGACCCATGCACGTTCCTGGCTGTCGATTAATGGCTTCAAGGAGAACGCCGGATCGTCGATGACCTTGACCGATCGCGCTACCAAGGTTGAAGTGGATCTCATGCCCGGTGGTGGATCGGTAGGTCCCGGCCCTCTGAAGCTTCCCCAGCCAACGGAGATCAGCGCCGCTCCCCAGATCGCCGGTCTCCTCACACTGATCAACATCAAGCTGTCCAGTTACCTAGGTTCGCCAATCAATCGCGCAAAGGACATGGCAGACGTTGTGGAATTAATCAAGGCGAATAGCCCACCTCGTGATTTGGGTGTCGCCGAACCAGTGCGGGTCGAGTATGAAAGACTCTGGGACGGCCTGCACCTGGAAGATTAAGTTCCCTCTTTAAGATTAAGCAACGGAGAGTAATTCATGACGAAACAAGTGAAGAAAACATCAGTCCCTCCTACCTATGAGGAACGTTTGGCCCGAGAACGCGAGCTGTTTGCAAGCTTTGGACGCAACAAATGCGTCCCCGCTGCAAACTACCCGTATCGTGTTGGTGAAAGCGTCTCTTGGGGACATACCCAGGACTGCCGTATCGAAGAAGTCCTGGACGATGGACGCATCTTGCATATCAGTCATATTGATCGGGGCGAGAAAGATCTGGATTCCTTTGGCCAGGTCGAACGTGTCCCAAAGATCGTTTGGTGGACGGATCTGCAACCTATCGAACCAATCGAGAAGACGAACTTTTCCCGACCCAGGATTCGTGCGAACTGTCTACAACACCCGCTGGATTCACTGATTTATAGGGTATACAGCAGAGGACTGATCGACAGCCCAGAATACCAGCGTGGGTACGTCTGGTCGCTTGCAGATAAGCAGAGGTTGATCCGTAGTATCTTCAATCGCACGGACATCGGCAAGTTCATCTTTCTGGAATATCCCTATCCGGAGAATCGGCTTGAGATCATCGACGGAAAGCAGCGCCTTCGCGCCATCCTGGACTACACCGAGGGTCGGTTCGCGTATGAAGGGAAGACCTGGTTTCAACTGAGCGGAAAAGATAAGCATAGCTTTCTGGACCTAATGGTGCAGACAATCGATCTGGATGCGGACTACGTCAAGAAGAGCGACATTCTCTGGCTGTTCCTGTCTGTGAATACCGCCGGTGTTCCCCAGACGGAGGAACACGTCCAGTTTGCCCGCGAGATGTACGAGAAGGCTCTTCAGGAAGAGAAGGAAGCAGCGGTGACGATGTAAGTCTGCGGCTGGCATGACTGGCTAAGCATGTCACGGAACCGCAGGATGCCTTGACGAAGTTTTTACGAAAGTAACAACCACACCATTCGATAAACGTCCCGCCACTGAGTATCTACAAGTAATGGAGATGAAGCCTATGAATAATACAGTCACGACACTCACACCCCTGGAGAGAATTCTACTCCTGAATCAGTACCGCATCCTGGAGAGGCTAGGTGATACCGACGGGTGTAATACCCTCCCCCAGATTATCCTAGCCCTGCACGAGGGCTACATATCTCACGCCCTAAACCTAATCCAGAAGTACATCGACGACCCCGTACCTGACTCCATTCAAGAGGAAGTACGCTCCATCCTCGGCATGTTCCGGGTAGTTGATCCGCTTCGGTCTGGAGAAGCAGCCACCCCCCTGTTCCTCGGGTTTAGCAAAGATACCGAGGAAGAGCACTACCACTACACTCAATTTCTTTCGTGGGCAGGGGAAGAATGGAATGAATCACTCGTTCCAGGGAGGGATTACGCCAGCGACCACTCGGTCTTGAACGAGTACCGCGCCATGCTCCGTGTTTACAGAGACACTGCCCTCCCCCTCCATGGAGAGTTAGATCTAGAGGACCGGATTCGAATTCTTACAGAGGCTCCGACCGAGGTAAAGCGTATTGCTATGCAGCGCGGCCTGTTGCCCTCTGCCTGAGTGGGCGGAGACGACAGGAAGGTTCAGCGAACGATCACCTTCCATTAACCTAAGAAAGGATCCACCGATGCGGGTATCAAAGTGCCAGCCGATTCAAGTTGGAGACACTGTACGCCTACGAGCGCAGTATCTCCCCCTGGGAACAACGTACAGCCAAGCACCCACGACCACAGTGAAACAACGGCTACGGGGTGGTGGAGTACGCGTCGTACTCGAAGACCAGCTCAACGGCTTTGATTGCTGGAAGCGCACAGATCTGGCGGTTGTCAAACGGGCAGTCCAGAAGAAAAAGCACGATAAGCCCCCGAAGAGAAGTTAGGCGGAGGCACCGAGTGACTGGTACCGAGGTCGTGCCCCCGAGTGCCTGTCTAAGCACAGGAAGGAAGCTACACCAACGAACCTTGTCTGCAACTTTTGTTTGGCACCCAACGCGGTAAGAAAGGAATTCTATGTCTGTCAAGCCCAAGTTGGGTAAATCGTCCATGACCGTATTCACATCGGTTGGAGACGTGCTGACCAATACGGTTGGCCTGGTGTCCTATGTGATGACTTCCTATCGCCAGTTACAAAAAACACCTGACGATTTTTCATTTATTCTGCGGCGGTTGCTGCTGTGGGTTGTTCGAGATCCAAACACTTTCCGTCTGGTTAGTCTGCACCTCATTCAGCTACACGGCCATGAGTTGTTCATGACGACGAATCTTGACTACAGCCAAGCCATGAACCGGGCCAAGAAAGAAGTCTGCGGCATGCTGCAACTTCAGTCGGTTTTACGAATTATGCACCAATTAGTCCCCTGCGAGACGATCCTCCGTACAATCTGGAGCGAGGTGTACAGCGTGGGCGACAAGCCCGATTTCAGTTCCGAGTTTGTGACACGGTTTGGAGTCGCCATCCGGGATACACTTTCGCTGCTGGAACCGATGGTGCATGAGGATTGATGTGTTGAGATCCCAGAACAGTCTACTTGCGAACCGTCGGATAACACCCCGTATGCTCCCTTCTGGTGTTACGACGCACCCCGTCCGTATCGATGCACTACCTGCCACTGTGGGCCAGACGGCCTAGAAAGTATCCAAATGGCAAACATCTTTATCGTGTCTGACACTCACTTTGGACACGCAAACTTCCTGAACTTTCGCAATAAGGAGGGAATGCCCATACGGGATTTCCCTTCCGTTCAGGACATGGATGACCACATGGTCGATCGCTGGAACTCCGTGGTGCGACCTTGTGACAAGGTCTATCACCTGGGCGATGTAGCCATGTCTCGCGCAAGCATCGCTACGGTAGGGCGGTGCAACGGGCACAAGCGCCTCGTACGTGGAAACCACGATGACCATCCGATCAAGGAGTATTTGCTTTACTTTGACGAGGTGTACGCCAGCCGCGTTCTGGACAAGATCATCTTCACCCACATCCCGATTCATCCTGAGAGTCTGGGCCGCTTCAAAGCGAATGTACATGGTCACATTCATGAAGCGCCGGTCTTCGGGCCACAATACATCAACGTCAGTGTGGAAGCCATCGACTACACACCAGTATCGCTGGAAGACCTGAAGCAAATGATCGACAGAATATAGGTATGAGGCCGACAACATGAGTTTACAAAGAGGAAACTTCCAAGCGAAACCGTCTCCACCTTGGAATGTCTACGTATGCGTAAATTGCCGGGATGAAGGAAAGGCGCACGAGGTGCAGGAGGTACCTCATGGCGTGACGGACCATTTTTCATCGTGGGGCTCTGGCATCCCAACAACAATCCGGCAATGCACCGGTTGTCAGCGGGCAGATGGTCCCTGGGTGAGCGCGGGACATGTAGGCGGCGGATGGTGAGTAAGGGTCTGCTCCATTACGCCACATGCACGATAGGCAAGGCACTGAAAGCCACAGAATAAGCCACCACACAAGAAAGGATTTCATGCTCACTCTTATCATCACCCAGGCCGACCTCAACGAACGCAACGAGTACGCCGCCTCCTCCGACCTCCATTACGAGGGTCATATCGAGATAGACGCTGGCACTGTATCGGTCAGGTTTCGAGGCTCCGTCACGGCTGACGGGAGTCTAACCGCCAAGAATGGTGGCATCGCAGCCGGTGAGAGCATTACGGTGGGCGGGAGCATCAAAGCCGATTGGTATATCAACGCCGCCTCGTACATCGACGCCCAGGGGGATATAACGGCGCGTGGAAGCGTCATTGCGGGTGAGGGCATCGAGGCCGGTGGGAGCATCGAGGCTGGCTGGTGCATCTCAGCCGGTGAGAGCATTACGGCGGGCGCGGGTGTCAAATCCGGCTGGTTCATCGCAGCGGGCGGAAGCATCACAGCGGGCTGGAGCATCACGTCTGATGGGGACATTACGACGGAATGGAACATTGAGGCGGGTGAAAGTCTCGAAGCCGGTGCGCACATCGAGGCCGGTGGGAGTATTACCGTTGGACGGGGTATCAGGGCCGACTGTAGCATCACGGCTGGCACGAGTATCGCTGCAAAGCTGCGCATATTTGCCGGAGTTAGCACGGATCGTCCGCTGACCCCCGATGAAGAGATGGTGGTGTGCGCCGAACTATTGGCGGGCACCATTGCGCATGGAAAACTAAAGATTGTACCCACTACATCAGGAAGGACTTCATGACTACACTCATCATCACCAAAGCCGACCTCAATGAGCGGAATGAGTACACCGCCGCTTCCGACCTCCATTACGACGGGCATATTGAAATCGCTGAAGGTCTGGGAACTGTCAAATTTCTAGGCTCCGTCACGGCTGGTGGATGTCTCTCGGTGAAAGACGGATCGGGTATTGAAACAGGCGGAAGCATCCGTACTGACGGGCACATTTACGCTGGTTTGGACATCACGGCTGCCCGGAGTATTACGGCGGGCGGGAACATCACAGTTAATGGCGGTATCGATGCAGGCTGTGATCTCTTTGCGGACGGAGGCATTGAAGCGAACGGATCTATATCGGTCGGCGGAGGGCTTAGGGCGGGCGAGAGTATTACCTCCGGCGGCAGCATCACGGCTGCTCGTGACATCAGGGCCGGTGGGGATATCCAGGCGAGCAAGGACGTGACAGCCGTCTGGAGCATCACTGCAGGCGAGCGCATCGGGGCGCTGGGTCACGTCACGGCTGGCCGGGGGATTGAGAGTAATGAGGACATCCGGGTTACTCTTAACCTCAAAGCGGCTGAGGGCATCGTTGCAGGCACAGGCATCCGCGCCCTGAGCATCCATGCCGGGACAGGTATTGAGACCGAAGGTACCCTCCAGTCCGCGAGCGGCATAAAAGCAGGCAGCGGCATCCGGGCGGCTGAGGACATCACGGCTGGGAGGGGCATCCAAGCAGTCTGGGGCATTCATGCAGGCGGGGACATCGAGGCGCAGGACCGTATCGTGGCAGGCTGGGATATTTTATCGGAGGTTGGGAACGTCCGAGCCGGTAGTGTCATAACCGCTGAAAGTATCCGAGTGAGCAGAGGCATCGTCGTGGCTGGCGCTGGCATCACGGCACAGCGGACAATCTTCGTACAACAGCAGATCTTCACTGGCAGGTGGAATCTGCCTAACCCAGGAGCACACCTCGTCACCTGTGCGGAGTTGTTATCAGGAACGATAGCGAAGGGCGAACTGAGGATCACGCCCGTAACGGGGCAGTAGGCTCACCTCGTCCCCGGTACTATTCCACTTTTCCACAAATAACTGAAACCAATAAATCAACCTAAGAACCCAGTCTCGGTACTTCCCTTTATAGGAGGATTCCACGCTCCTATAAAGGAGCCGCAGTGCCGCACCCCGCCTGGAATTCACCCAAGAAGATGAAAGCAAGAGATACGGTCGTGGACTACTACCACAAGGTGACCGGCCTCTCTGCCATACCCTCAGGACGCACCTGCGTGGCGCTATGCGGCAGGCAGCCGTACGAGCCGGGCTACCAGCTTCACCAGTACGTCGAATCTGGCTTTCTGCAGTTGGATCAGTACGTCGGGGTCGACAATGATCCAGCGATCATCGCCTTCAATAAAGAGCAGTATGCATCGCCTGAGGCTCCCCGCTTCATCTGCGGGGACTGGGGCAAACTCTTTCCAACACTGTTGGCGCACCGGCCCGGTTTCATCGATCTGGACACCACCTCGGTCGCCAATACTGATCTCGCTCTCTCCTGCGCGGCTCAGGCACTGCGCCTGGCACAGCCGGGGACCCTGGTCGCCTATAACGCGAGCATGAAGCATGTGTATCGCTACAGCAATCCTCGCGTACTGACCAGCAGCGTGATGGAGGAGTTGTCCAAACGTATCCCACAGGCAACCCTCGACCGCTGGAGTATCCATCCGGCATCTTTCCAATACAAAACCAGCCGCGCCGATATGCAGACCTTCTTGTTCTTCCGCGCCGCGATGGAGGAATCCTGTGCTGCCTGAGACTGCTTTCTCAAAAGTGCAACGTACCTATACGAGTGACGCGAACTATCCGGTCAGTGCGATCGCCTTTCCGTCTACCGTGAACTCGGGGTACAAGAAGCTCCGCAACTGGCAGGATCGCGCCTATCGCCAGGTGAAGGACAAGCGCCGGGTCCTGATCGTCGCGATGCCAGGCTCGGGCAAGACAACCCTCCAGATCGTGGTTCCGATTCAGAGGATCATCGACAGCGGGTTCAAACACAAGGTCGTCATCGCGGTGCCACGCACCATGATCGGTCAGGGGTTCACCAACGATGGTGACCGTCAGACCATCGGCATCGAACTGGATGGGAAGCGGTACGACTGGGTCGTTGACACCAACCTGGTCGACGACAGTTCCACAAGTAAGACCGCCGAACTCACGGACTTTCTGAACAATGAAGTTCCGGACTGCTACGGAGAGGCCTTCGAACGGGATGCCCTGGTCTCGGGTTGTATCTGCGTGACGACCCATCCCTGTCTGTCGACGGTCAGCGCGAGAACCAGTGATGCGGACATGGCCCGGATGATGAAGAACACCACCTTCATCATCGACGAGGCGCACCATATCAAGGGCGTCTTCGATGTGTTCGACGATGCCTATGACGTCGAGAAGATTGAAGGCACGGAGGCCGAGGCCAACCGGCTCGGCTCCTTTGTCCACCGGCTGGTGAATCAGGGAGATGAGTCCACTTACCTGATGCTGGCATCCGCATATCCCTTTCGCGCGGACAAACAACCGGTCATCTATCCTGCGGTGCGAGAGCAGTTCAAGGATGGAATCTTCGTATTACCCTTCCTGGAGTTCTTCAACACCCTCAGCATCAAGCGTATTGATATGCAGTACGCACTCTATGACCGGAGCCCTGTTGATGCGATCCTCGCCAGCATCCGGTCCGAGCCGAAGGAGTGCCACCTGATTCCGGTTCCGGCGGAGGATCGTTCCTGGAGGCGGATCGGCGGCGAACTGGAACGTCTCCTTGCGGGACTACGCGAGATCTTCAAGGAAGAGGAGGTTCTGGACCTTGTTCCCACCGAACGGCGTGAGGCGCGGAAAGACCGTCTGATGGCTGAACCCAAGAACGATCCGTCGGCTGTTAAACTCCGCGCCGTCGTGCATGTCGCCCTGGTGAATGAAGGCACGGACTGGCCCTCCTGCTCGCGTCTGCATAACGCCAGCTTTGGAACGTCGCTGCCGAACGAACTGCAGAAGATTGGACGCATGCTGCGCACCTTCCCTGGTAAGGAGCGCATCGTCGCCACCGCCTATCTGCATAACTTCCTGGAAGACCCGGAAGATGGAACCGACGACCTGAACAATCTCAATACCGCCCTTCTGGTCGGTATGCAATATGACGACATGTGCCACCCGATCTTCCTTCCAGAGGACATTGTGCGGACGTTGCGCAGCGCAGGAAAGCTGCCGCCCGCTGCCACGGGGTCTTCCACGGAGAACCCCAAAGAGTTGCCCGAGGAGCCGGTGGACCGTCCCACCATCGAGGAACTGTTCGGCGGCCAGATGTCCGAGGTACACGCAGAGATCGCTCGGCAGGTTGAGGCGATCCGGGTGAAGGACGAGAAGCACCTGGCACCGGTCATTGAAGGAATACTGGATCGCTTTCAGGTGGCTCCGGAGGCTCGCGCCTTTGCGGGAGACGCCTTGCGCCTGATCATCGTGCGCACCTGCGGGTCACAGGTGCCCGAGTTGCGGCACCTCAACGTGGAATACCTGAAGGACATTGGATTCGACCGCCTGATGTACTCCAAGGGGCTCGTGACCAGTTCCATGTATACCTGTGAACTGCAGGAGGAGGATCTCCGGGAGTTGCGGAAGCGTCTCAGCTTCGCCGTTGCTTCGGCTGAATCGCTTAAAGCCAAGGTGTATGAAGCCAAGTTGACCATCGATCCATCCGGCGCACAGCGGGAGCGGAAGACGTATGCACGGAAGGTCCGCGCCAAGCTGGAGAACAAGGTCACGCTGGGCCGGGCGACCCATGCGGACAAGGCGCTGCTCGCTTCCCTTTACCCCACGCAGGTCGAAGGGAAGGACGCCCGCTGAATCCGTCCGCTGGAAATGTTCCCCATTCTTCAGCGGACGGAAGAGAGTACAGTATGCTCTTCCCTGATTCCACCCAGTCCGAAGTTTTCCACATTTTTCTTATAACGTAATTCCGGGCCGTGGACATAGCAAGGTATCTACCTACAGAGATACGAAAGAATAAAATAGGAAACCGACATGCCTCTCGAAGTTCAAATTGACGCCGCCAACACCCCGCCCCCCGCGATCCAAGCCGCACTCAAGAAGATGACGAAGTTGCAGGTAACCGCCCAGGACGGCAATGCGCGTACGGCGGCGAAGGCCACCCACCAGCTCAGGAAGCTGGCCTGGAGCCATCCCGAGCTGGCTGAGGATCTGAACCTTACCATGTCCGCTCCCGAGATCAGCCGGGTCTTGAAGTACGGCTGCCTCTGCGGTCCCGTGGTACTCGATGAGCCGCAATGGAAGGACGCGGCGTCGCAGCAGATGCGCCTTCGCCACGATATGTACAACTACCTTGTCGAGGGATCGCGTGCGTTGTATAAGCTGGCGATCGATGACTTGATGAAGGGAGAAAACTTCCGCGCGTACCACAAGCTGTCCACTGAGATTGACGAAATCTACCGGCAGTTGCGTGTGCTCAATGCCGAGTCCCGCAGCAAGGAAGATTCCCCGGAGAAGAAAGCGATCCTCGCAGACCTCGCTGAGAAGAAGGCGGCGAGGAAGGAGATCGCTCCTGCGGTGGGACCCGAGGTCCGGGAATTCTATAAGAGGGGAGTCTACCTGGAGATCATGAAGAGCAAGGGCCTCCTGGCGAACCTCTGCACTCGTGGGTATCAGAAGTATGCGGCTTTGGGGCTGTATCACACGAACTACAATCCTTGTGTCCAGGACTTCGCCACCGCCTTCAAGGCCACCTTCAAGGACACCAAGGGAATTCTCCGTGGCTTGCAGCCCAGATATGGTTTCCGCAACGGGGAGTTTCCTTCCAGCATCACCACATGGGATGAATGGGACGGAGCCGGGCAGACTGGCATTACCGTCACCAACAAACTAGCTCCGCTCAAGAATGACCCCAACCGGCCTAATCCGGACAAGGCGCTCGCCGGAGTGATCGATGGAACCAACGGGTTTTTCCGGCTACGTCCGATGAGGCAAGAGGACGTTCAGCACTTCCCCATCCGCCAGAAGATCGACTTCAGCCGGGAAAGTTCCAAGCGGCTGTATATCGCGGAGATTCGGGTGGTGGGTCCAAACACGGCGGGTCATCCCGTATTCGCTTCGATACCAGTTATCCTGCACCGCCCACTCCCTGAGGGAGGGTCGCTGTGCGAGGCCGTGATCGACGCCAAGAAGGATGGGCACCGTCTCAAACACTACCTGCTGGTCACCGTCAACTTCACCGCGAAGAAGGAACTGTCCGGTAAGGGAGTCGCCCACCTCACGATGGGTGAAGGAGAGAATGGGGAGTTTGGAAGAGCCACGCGTACTTCCACGACCGAGTTCTCGAAGTGGGCCAAGGGAGATAACGGTCAGCGGTTCGACTGGCTGACGCCGGACGGCATACTGAAGGCAAACAGCTTTGTAAAGCTGGCGGAAGATCGCAGTCACGGGTTGGATGAAGTGGTGACGGAACATTTCAAGCAGGCGATTGAGCGCCTGAGGGTGCTGGTTCCGACGGTGAAGCTGCCGGACTGCGTCGCCTCCAGTGACCTCGATGTGACGCGCCGATACGGCATTCGCCGGATGTACCGGGTGTGGCGCACCGACGTGCTCACCAAGGCTGCCGCTGTCTCGGTCGAGGAAGGCGAGAAGGCACAACAGGTCTTCCGCACTCTTCGTCAAACAGGCCGGGAGATGGTGAAGCAGGACTGGGATCTCGCCGTCAACACGGTGGCATACAAGGCGGAAGAGCTGCTGAATCTGCCTTTGGACGTTGCCCAGGTCTTTGCCATCCTGAGTGTGGTCACGGAACGCTATGACCATCTCTACCCGTGGTCCTGCAATGTTCGGAATCGTAGCCTTCGCCGCCGCTGTGATGAGTACCGTCAGTTCGCCGTGCATTTCCTTCGCGGAGTTCGGGAGGTGCATATCCCCGGAACCAACAAGAAGAAGGGGCGGCAGATCATGAGTGCTGGTCAGCGGTATATGGCGGCGGCTTCGTTACTGGACGCCATCCGGCACGTCGCGGAGCGCGAAGGTATAGCGGTCATCGAAACGAAGTAGGTCCGCGTTTTCGGTAAACGCCTGATTCCCAAGGGAATAGAAGTACAGGTGGTTGATAGTCTCAGTGTAAAAAGCGTGAAGCGGACGAGGTCCGCGCAAACGCCATCGTAACACCCCTCGTATCTACGATTTATGAGGTATGGGGATACTACAGCCTGCTCAATGGCTTGGTTATTGAGACATCACCAAGGATTGGGACGCAAGGTACGAGGAGGGATACTACAGCCTGCTCAATGGCTTGGTTATTGAGACCGCTTCGTCGGGCGCATTATCGGCGTCCGGGAACGATACTACAGCCTGCTCAATGGCTTGGTTATTGAGACTGTAGTTTGGCTCGGAATACATTTTTTTTCCGTGGATACTACAGCCTGCTCAATGGCTTGGTTATTGAGACGGGGTCGAGGGTGAAAAACCATGGCATGACCTCGATACAATAGCCTGCTCAATGGCTTGGTTATTGAGACTGCTTGGGTTCGCACTTGGTGGAGCCACAGGGTATGATACTACAGCCTGCTCAATGGCTTGGTTATTGAGACTGCATCCCTTCCGCGCAATCCGAACCGATGGTGCTGGATACTACAGCCTGCTCAATGGCTTGGTTATTGAGACGACGAAGCAGTGACATCTTTCTTCGACCTGAACGTGATACAATAGCCTGCTCAGTGGCTTGGTTATTGAGACTTACACGGCTACGACAGTCTCCATCACGATGACGATACAACAGCCTGCTCAATGGCTTGGTTATTGAGACAAAGGCGGCCCACACTCCGGTCAGGCTGTTGGGGGCGATACTACAGCCTGCTCAATGGCTTGGTTATTGAGACTATGTCGAGTATTGCGCACCACCGGGTCAACGGGATACAACAGCCTGCTCAGTGGCTTGGTGACTGAGACACGCATGATCCGGAGCAGTTCTCGTGATACAACAGCCTGCTCAATGGCTTGGTTATTGAGACCTGTGGTGCGGCGCGTTAAGTTTGGCGTGCGGCTGCCCGATACTACAGCCTGCTCGGAGGCTAGGTATCCGATGACACCGAGTTGGTAAAAATGCCACCGACCCGCGCGGTCGAAAACCAGCGAACCCGGTCGAACGCCCTATACCCGACGCCACGACGGTCGAAATTCCCCATTTCGCTCTCGACGACCGAGAGTAATTCATGACGAATCTAAGTAGAGCGGAGATCATCAAGCGGCTGGGAATGGCACCCGATCAGTGGGTCTTTCGCGGCCAATGTTACGACTGTGGCGAGGGCAACCACCGCGTATGCGCCCTGACCCAGAAAGACAGCCGGTTCTGCTTCACCCTTAAGCCGAAGGTAGGCAAAGGCAAAGTCACCATCGGCCCAGCCTCGTTCTATCTTCTCAAGCGTTATGCCCCGGAACTCTACCTGCAACTGGAACGTGGCCGTCACTGGCTGCAGTTGATGGTCGAGGCCGAGGCGAGCGACATGCGTAAGGAGTCGATGCGCAGGACCCTCCACCAGACGCAGAAGAAGCTCAGCACCGTGAGAAACACCGCTCGCAAGCAGATCGCGGCGTGGAGAGCAGCGAACCGCCGGGGAGAACTGCCGGAGATCCTGGCCAGCCTCCGCCTCATGATGGAGCGCAAGAAGCCGGAGTTCCATGAAGAGCAGACGGAGACCCTCTGGTGCGAACAGAGCATCCTGGAACTGGAGCAGACTCTCCTGCAAGCGCCGGTGGTGGAGACAGTTCCTGAGGTACATGTACCGCGAGCGGCTCCTCCCGTCCCGACGGCAACACGATCCTTCGATCCGATCCCGGAGATCGACTTTTGAGGGTGATCGCCAGGTGATCGAGACGACAATATAGGAAGGCAGGGATGATCTGGCGGTATCCTCCTACAGCGTAAGGATCACGATCGATACTACAGCCTGCTTAGTGGCTCAGTGACTGAGACACATCGGCACGTCTGCAACAAGAAATGCGTGCAGCGCCACAACCACAAAGGCTTGCAGCGCTGCAACACCCTGATCAAAGGCTACGCGACTGGGGCCTGAGAGAGATGAAAGCGAGACCATGACGACCACGATCGAAAACCTGAGTTTGCGGCTGGATGGCTGCCTGATCCCAAGTGTATGCATTGAGGTTGGGATTGAGGACGGCTACCCTATCGGGCCGAAGGGTCTCGTCATCGACGATCCGCTGCTGGGACGCATGACCGTCCCGGAGGACTGCCTGATCGAGGTTCAATGGGGTAGCGGACCACGTGTGCTGAGGACCGTCCAGGAAGTGATTCAACTGCTGGAGAACGCGGCGGGAGTAAATGATTGATTATTGAGGCGTCGACGTGGATAGATCGTTCTTCACCATGGGTACATCAGCCTGCTCAATGACTTGGTTATTGAGACTACGCGGAGCCTGAGCCGACGGCTGAAGGGAAATAATATGGGCCACTAAACCCGGACCCCATTGAATCCTGAATCTCGCCTCCTCGGCACCTGTCTCATGGAACTGACAGGTGTCCTAACTAATGCGCCCAAAACATCCCCACTTCTCCCTCGACACCCGAGATTAGATTATGACGACTGACGACGCTTCCAACGACCAGATAACGATTGAGCAGGGCTCCTACTGGAGATCACGAGAAAGCATAGTGGTTCCAGGCCTGGTATACAACTTCCGGGGAGAAGATGACGACAAGCCAATCACCATTCCTGCTGGTCAGGTACTTCTGCTTCAGTCCATTCGCGATGTGGATAACACGGCACACACAATCATCCTGCGCCCGCATCCCTCGGTATACGGGATGAGCATCTACACGGTCGCGGAGTACCGGGACGGAAAGCCGTATAGCTGGAAACCCGGACCGTTGAAGGAATTCCGATTCCTGGTAGCTGACTTCCTAACCAAATTTGTGCTGGAGCCGAGAGCCGATAGCATTCGTGCCAAAGAACTCGCAGAGGCTCACGAGCATGTTCGTCAGATGCAACTGCGACTGACAGAAGGACAGAACAACCCCGAGGTCATGAAACCTGTCTTGCAACTCGGCATTCAGCAGTGGGAAGAAGAGAAGAAGCTGGACCCCGAACAGGCTGCCTACATCGCGGAGATGTCCACTAGCACTGCCCTGGTTCCCACCATGACCGGCCAGCACGTCGAGCACCTTAAACTGCGCGTCGAGCGCGAACATACACTGGCCACCGTCCGCGCCACTTGGATAAAGGAACGAGTGGCGGAGGTAGGTGAGGCCGTAAAGGCCCTCACACCCTATATGGAGGAACAGGCTGCCGCTGCCCTCTCACAGACCGAGGACATCCTCCGCAAGGTCAGCAGTATTCAGAAGAGCATCGAGTCACTGGACCTCTATATCGGTAAGGATGTGACGGTCGAGACAATCTGCATCGGGGAGTCAGCTCCAGCGGATGTTCCCCTCACGATTGGACAGCGGAAGTTGTTTATGGGCGAGGAGTTTTCGGTATGGGCCGATGTCGACGAGAAGTTCGACTACGACAAGGACTGTCAGTTCCTGAAGGCGCTGGCGGAGAATCCCTCCCTCCAGCAGCAGATATTCCCGAGTGACCGCGCCGTCGTCTGTATGGCGACGCGGAGAACCGATAAGGACTACGGTGATCCATGGGTGAACTCTGCCAAGAATCCCAGCAACAAGGAGGTGTTCCTGCTAGTCCGCGATGGCAGCAACCTGTATCGGGTCTTCTCCCCGGTGGAGAGTCACCTCCGCGCCCTCCAACTCTTCCCATCCCGCAGTGAGACAGATGCGATCTTTTCCGGTGCCGATGGGAACAACATCAACTTCATGGATACGAAGTACACGGACAAGCTTCGGGCACATGAACTGGTCGCCCTGCATTACAAGCGGTTCCTTATTCTACTGGCCGGGCTCGACCACCGCCTGAACCTCTTTGGCACCTTCTATGAAGGCCCGAAGACCACGAAGTTCGTCTCCCTGGAGTTTCAGCGGGATCACTTCCGCTTTGTTCACGACGCAGACGGCGAAGGGATGCTGCCCATGCTGCAGCGTCCCTCCCTGAGCGACTGGCTGCGTCAGAATAACGCATACCTGCGCTCTGGATCTCGCGTGATGTGCCTATGGGAGAACCTGGTCAACCCCAAGACGGCTCCCGGTATGACGAAGGAAGACAGCAAGTCCAATCGCGGCTATCACAACAACCGCTACCCGGAGAAGCCGTATGAAGTGGCGATCGTCCGCGAGAGTGCTGGTGAACTGGTTGTCTCCTGTGCAAGCACCTGTGGCAGATGGCGGCGTAATGGTTCCTCCGTTCAACAGTCTCGTGTCTCGCTGACCGCCTGGAAAGAGAATTACTACCAGCGTGGCATGGGTTATGTGGTGCTGGATGCGATCAAGGCCGATGAACTCGACTGGTACATCCACGATCGGGATAGCCGAGTGAGCCACCTGGAGTACATTGCTATCTTTAAGGCGGCACTGGCCTACCTGCGTCAGGTGGAACAGGACGAGGCTCCGGTGCGTCGGGCGCTTCTGGAGGCTCTGAATGCCGGGAGCATCGGTGATCCCTCGAAACGCCTGGGTCTCGTCGACAGCGCCGTACGAAGCTGGAGAGCAGACCATCGCGGGGCGAACCTGCCGCCGAACGCGACGGGCTCACATTGGACTGATCTCCTCAACACGATGTACACCATTGCGAATGGCCACGACACCACCCGCAAGGTAGAGATGCTGGCCGCCGAGATGGGCGTTAACCCCCTGCGCTTCACAGTCACCGGTGCAAACAAGCTGGCGCTCTATGTCGAGCCGAAGCCAGAGGAACGCGATGACCGCGTCACGGCGCATATCTGGGTTAACAAACTGCATTTGGACGTCAAGAAGACGGGTGAGATTAAGGTAGCACGACCGCAGTGGGCGGTCCTCCCCACAGCCACTGCTGCTGAGACAACGATTCACGAGTGGCCTGGTGCGAAGGCTTGGGCAGGACTCAAGTCCCCCTTTCCAAGCCTGGGGGATAAGCAGGATCTGCTGGCGATTGTCAATGGCAGGGGTGTGATGGACAGCCCCTGGCTCAAGGAGAAAGTCTCCTCAGCAGAATGGTACTCGATCTTCGACGACTGGCGTGATGCCTACCGGCGCAAGAACCGCACTGCTTCCACAGTCGAAAATGTGTTGATTAGCTTCCCGGTGGGGGTGTCGGTTCATACCGAGAAGAACACCTTTCGGGTCATATCTCTATATGACAGGTCGCCCGAGGTGCGGCTTTGGGCTCTGGCTCCCGATGAGGAGCACCGCAAGGTCCTCCGGGCCGAGTATGGTGCTCCCTATTGCCACCGGACTCGGGCGACTGGGAAGCTTATTGAGGTGGCTAAAAATGGTTCGAAGCTGACGTTTGTGGTAACCAAGAACCGCGACCGGTTTCCCACAGATGATCATGAATACGACACTATACGCCTCCTTCTCCCGAAGACCCACCACAGTTCAGTTCAGGACTGCACCACGTCGCTCGACTGGCGATTTGACCGGGGTGTGGACTACCTGAACATGTACAAGGCTCGCTATGGCATCCCCTTCACGATGTTCACGCTCAACCCCGAGATGAAGGAGAGGACGCTTGACGCCGTCTTCTTCAACTACGTTGGGGAACTGGAAACACCTCTGACCCCGGAGCCGAAGAAAGAAGCAACAGACGACGGTGAAGAGTTGGAGGCACAGCAATATCCTGTAGAAGGAGAAACACAAATCCATGACTAACAAATCCTTAGATTCATTAGGTTCTGAGCTTAAGACCTCGGATACTCCCAACTTGAAACCAAGTGTGGAAGCCTCGATAAGTTCATCACCAGCCTCTGAGTGGCTCACCAGCCTCGCGAACAGGATGCGCTCCCAGGACAGCGACTACACAGTCAACCCCCTCTTTGTGGTCTACAACGAGAGGAAGATCTACGGCATGGACCCTGAGTTCTGCCACGACTATGACTGGATCGGTGAGGACAGCGGCGACTATACCGTGGCAGATGCAAGAAAGGTAAAGGCCCTTGAACGGTACGAGAAAACCTTTGGTCAGGAACCGTCCCGCTGGACAAAGCGCTACTACATCCTGGTAGATGAGTTTGCTACCTGTGCGTTTACCCGTGAGGCGGCAGAATACTTCATCGCCCGCAAAGCCCGCTACTATGAACGCCTTTATATCGATATCGACAGCATGTGTCGGATGCCCGAGATGGTGGCAATTGAACAGCACCTGCTCAGCTTCGCTACGCCGGTTGACCATACCTAATCCCTTTTATGGGGCGGCTCTTTGCCTCTTCCAGCAAACCATCAACCGTCGTCCGCGTCCGCAATTCCAGAGGTAGTTTCATGTCAAAGCTGAAAACAGCGAACAATGCGCCTGCAGAGAATCTGTTGGATCAGATATTCGAAGGCACGAATAACATGATGGAAAAGATCTTTGGGTCTTCGAAGCCCTCCGCCTCCCGTACACGCGTGCCCGAGGTGCATCTCAGTATCAAGAAGCCACAGATGGCACGACTCCTCGCGGGGGAACAGATCAAGTATCGGGCCGACGGTCACCTTCTCGTGCTTGTGGCCCCGGCGAAGTATAGCCGTGAAGAGATTGCGGACTTGCTGAAGCGAGGGTCAATCACGGGCGATCAAGCGGAGATCATGCTCCGCGAACGCGCCTGAACCTCAACCGAAGCGGAGCACCACACTTAATTCTGGGTCGCCATCCCGCTGTGGTATCTCCATATAGAAGGAAAAATCGTAACCCTTATTGGGGTGAAAGGAGACCTATGGGCTGGCCAGAAGCAATACTAGACATCTTTTTAACCATTGGAGCCGTGGTAGCATTCGGCTTCTTCACGGATGCAATCCGTATCAACGTTGGAAGGAAGTAGTAGGCACTCGGATTTTCGTGGAGGATGCCTGATGGATAAGCTGATCTGGATTGCGCTCAAGGAGTTTGATCGGGTAGGCAGCGGTTCGTGCATCCTTGGTGCCCGATCCAGCGAGCGTGCCGCGATGGAACTGTGTATGGAGCACGACCCGCACCACCTGCACTACACGATTGAGTCAGTGGAGATCAATGGGGATGGGTGCCATTCCCTGCACGGGTACGTCGACGGAACGTTGCAGACAACCCTGACGGAAATGAAATGGAGAGAACGACATGCATGAGACACAGGAATCCGTAGGGAGTTGGATGGGGCCGATCTTCTCCGATCTTCTAGGGCCAAAGAGCCGTAGCATAGCGGTCGTGGAAGAAGCGTGCGAACTTGCTCTCGCCTCCGGCGTTACCGCCGAAGAGATTCTGGCTGCGGTGAAGGTCCCGATCCAGAAGAACGCTGAGCGCGGTAACAACGGAGACCCCGAGGAAGAACTGGCGGATGTCTACATCAGCATGTATGCCTACGCTGCCGACTCCAGGATGTCAGCACAGTCCGCGCTGGATCGGAAAATGAGTATTAACCGGCTGCGCCCTACAGAGTATTACTTGCGGAAGAACAAGGAGAAGTTCCGTCTCGGAATGCCGGGGCCTTCGGCGGAACCCACGTCTGCCCCGGTCGTTGGAAAGGATGCCGTATGAGTATGACAAAGACAGCACGGAAACTACGGATCATCCTCGGGTGGATGTGTGCGACCGACTTTGCCTTTGAAATGGGAGAGGCTAAAGGTGGCACAGAGGTGTATGCATCTCAGGAAGATCTTACCCAGTGCCGTCCCTGTATCGAGAGGTGCGGGTCGGAGAAAGTGGTGACGGTCTCACAGGACGACTTTGCCTACCTGCTACAGAAAGCGCAGATCGACCCTGCTGACCTGGTTATGGGACCGTTTGGCGACGAAATCTGGACCAAGCCAACGTCTACAATGCGCTGAAGAACCGATGGATGCGATGTAAGGTTGAGCGCTACTATGCTTCGCGGTAGAGGGAGCCTGGCAGAGAGATCCCCGGTATGGCACCCGATCTCACCCAATTTCACCCGATCCACCCTCTCAATAAGTGAAAATACGCCGTCCACATAGGTATTTCCCTATGTGGACGAACCTTTACAACCCGCTCCCTGCCCGCTGATCACTCCCTACACACGAAAGATCGGTATCCCGGACCGCACTCTCGAAAAGCTCTTCTATCTCCGCAACTGGGATATCGAATCGGGTGATCCAGTCCCCTTCACCTGGCCCTCCAGACTGCGCCGGATGGAGTACAGCGTAGTCCATGAGAGGGAGACAGAAGAGCCTTTTGACCCACGCAACTATCAGTTGCAGATGGCGCACCACCTGGCGAGAATGCCACGCTTTCTGTGCGGTGACGCGGTAGGGCTTGGGAAAGCGCAACCTCTTACGGCAAAGATCCTGACCCCTTCCGGCTGGTCCACGATGGGGGAGATGGCCGTCGGCATGACGGTTGTAGACCCTGACGGTGGCTCCGCTGTGGTTGAGGGGGTATACCCACGTGGAGAGCGTCTCGTCTATCGAGTTGAGACAACCGATGGAGAGGTCACCGAGTGCTGTGGGGAGCATCTCTGGACCATCCAGACCGCCGATGACCGCTCGCGCCGCCGCCCCTGGAGGACGTGGTCCACTGAGCAGATTCTTGCTTACGGACTGCATCGAGGGACAAGCAAGTGGAAGACGGCTCGGATCTTCCTGCCGTTGACCGAGGCGGTGACGTTCCATGACCCAGACCCGGCGATCCACGAGCGCCTCCCACCTGTCGATGCCCAAGGCACTATCGACCAGCGTATGGAACGGCTACGGGGATGGATGGACACAGACGGAGAATGCACAAAACAGGGCATTGCCTATTTTCATACCTTGTCCACCACCCGAAGGAATGACGTTCGGGAGTTGGTCCTTTCGCTCGGGGGGATCACGCAGACCTTAAAGACCGAGGGTATAGCACTCACCGTTAAGACACCCTTCAACCCCTTTCATCTGGCACGCAAAGCGCGTCGCTGGAAGCACCCGAATCTAGCCCGCTCCATCAAGTCCATCACCCCGATTGGAGTGAAGCCGGTGCAGTGCATCCGCGTCTCCTCGAAGCGGAACCTCTATCTCACGGATGGGTACATCGTCACCCACAACACGATCGATGCCATCCTAGCCACCACGTGGCTGCACGACCACCTGCCCAAGCAGAAGATCATCATCCTCGCCACGAAATCCACCACGATGCAGTGGGCCGACGAGTTCCGGCGCTTCTCCACGCTGCGCCCCTACGTCCTCCAGGACAAGTATGGGAAGAAGAAGTCCTACGAAGCCCGCTACGCGCAGTTCGAGGACTTCCTGACCCAGGACAACCACGACGTGCTGATCTGCAAGTATTCCTCATTGAGGGGCAAGCGGCGGCAGATCAAGGAGAAGTTTGACGAGGACGGATACCCGGTGGGCACGGGCGGCGTGGAGCGTATCAGCCGGGAGATTAAGAAGTTTGCCGAGATCATTCATCCCCACGGCGAATGCATCACGCTCATCACGGACGAAGCACATAAATACAAAGGTACAAAATCCCAAGCCCGTGTCATGATCCAGGTCTTCGAGAAGCCCTGCAAGCGGGTCTGGGCGATGACCGCAACCGCGATCAAGAATAACCTGGACGAGATGTACGCCATCGCCGCCGCGATCGGCATCAGGCCCTTCGGATCCATGGCGGAGTTCCGTGACGAGTTCTGCCTCTACCGGAATGTGCATGTAGGGGGCGGACGACAGAAGCCGACGCTGACCGGCTACCGCAACCTGCCCAAGTTCCGCAACGGGATGCGGCCCTTCTTCCTGGGGCGTTCGCAGGCCCAGGTCAAGGAGCCGCTGCCGAAACTCACCACACTCATCCACCCCCTCGATCTCAGTGAAGAACAGGCAAGGTTGCTACTGGAGGATATCCCGAGCGGAGCCTATCAACTCCCTCCGGCCCTTGTGAAGTATCGGGGCGAATGGCAGGAGCGGGAGCGCGATTTCGATAATGCGATGACCGCCCTCGCCGTACACCAGCTTGTCGCCAACCATCCGGCCCTGCTCGATCCACGAGATGTGAAGGGGTTCTTCACCAAGACGCTCTCACCGAAGGAAGAGTGCCTCCTGGACATGCTCGACGGCGACTTCCAGGGAGAGAAGGTCATCGTCTTCTCCAAGTACCGCATGCACATTGACCGGCTGGAGGGGCTCACCAAGAACGGCCATTTCACCGAACGGAAGTTCCTCCGTATCACCGGTGCCGAAAACGAGCAGCAGCGGGCCGACGCGAAGAACAAGTTTCAGGAGCCGGGCAGCGGCTACGACACGATCTTCATTAACTCCGCAGCGCTGGAAGGAATCAACCTGCAAGCCGCTGGGCACATGATCTGCCTCGACCTCCCCTTCGGACTGGGGGATCTCATTCAACTCGTCGGTAGAATGCTGCGCATGGCGAGTATTCATACGATGTGCACGCTGCATATCCTCTCGGCCAAGGGGTCCATAGACGAGTTCGTGATAGAGACGCTGCGGGGCAAAAAGGGACTTTTCGAAGCTATACTAGGGGAGTCACACACGGCGGGACTGCTGGACGACCGGCATATCATCGACCTGGCCTCCGGGATGGAGAAGGACATGACCTCCGATGACAACGTCTTCATCGCGTTGCTCAAGGCCCATGTGAAGAGCATCGGGATGTCCTCGTTTACCAGCGGAGAGATGCTGGAGGAGGCGCGATCGGACACGGAGTACAAGATGGTCTTCGAGCCGGGAGCCAAGAAGAGGAGCAAGCGAGCCTCCCATTGGGAGGAAGCGGACCTGGAGGAACTGGAGGAAAAATGGCGGTAACTCATGCGCCCCTCTCCCAGGAGACCTTTGAGGCAAGAGCGCACCACGTCCATCAGCGACGATACGGCTATGGGTCGGCCACCTATGTGAATCAAAGGACAAAGGTGACTATCACATGCCCGGTGCACGGCGTCTTCTCGCAGTTACCGGGGGCGCATCTCCGGGGCGCGGGTTGTCGTCGTTGCGGCTTAGAGCGTATGGCCGTCCGCCAGCAACTATCCACGGAGGAGTTTGTTGCACGGGCCGTGCAGGTGCATCAGGGCCGCTACCGCTACCCTCATACAAAGTATGCCTCCAGCAAACAGCCAGTCCAGGTGGAATGCCTCACGCATGGGGAGTTCTCCATCACGCCGAATGCCCATCTCAGCGGACTGGGTTGCCGCCGTTGTGCGGCTCAAAGCAAATTCCTTGACCAGGAAGAGTTCCTGGCCAAGGCCCGCGCGGTGCACGGAGAGCGCTACGACTACTCCAAGGTAACGTACACTGATACGAAGTCGCTCATCACGATCGTATGCCCTGAGCATGGGGAGTTCCATCAACGCTCAGGGGCGCACCTGCAGGGTAGCGGCTGCCCGAGCTGCGGGGCGAAGAGCGCCAACAAGCGGTCGAACCTCGGTCGCTTCGTGGCCCGCGCCCGCGCCCGGCATGGGGAAAGATACGACTACACGAAGGCGGTCTACCGGGATGTCCATACGCGGATTGAAATTGGGTGTGCCCGGCATGGAGACTTCCTACAGGAGCCTGCCGCCCATCTCTCGGGACAAGGGTGCCCGAAGTGCTCCCGAGAAGCGGTGGGAGCGAAAAACCGCCTGACCACGGACGAATTCATTGCCAGTGCGCACAAGGTGCACGGGTCACGCTATATCTACTCCGGAACCCAGTACATTTCCACCCACGATCTGGTGCGGATCCTATGTCCGCTGCATGGTGAGTTCATACAGAAGCCGATCCTGCATCTTGCCGGGCGCGGATGCCAGTTATGCGGGGTCGAGGCCACTGCCAAGGCAAAGCAATACTCACAGGAGGAGTACATCGCCGCCGTGTCCGCTGTGCACGAGGGGAAGTACACCTACCCCTCTCTCGTCTTCCGGGGGATCAAGAACACGGTGGAGGTGACATGCGGGCAGCACGGGTCATTCTGGCAGGAAGCGAATAACCACCTTCAAGGTCAGGGGTGCCCCTCCTGCAGTCACCAATACTCGAAGCCCCACAAAGAAGTTGAATGTTTCTTGAGGGGGAGCGGCGTGGAGTTTGACTCCAATAGCCGGAACATCATCCCTCCACGCGAACTAGATATCTACGTACCCAGTCGAAAGCTCGCCATTGAGTTTAACGGAACCTGGTGGCATTCCCTTGACGGCACCCAGACGGCGCGAGGGAAGAACTCCCATCGGGACAAGTATCGTGAATGCCTGGCGAAAGGCATTCGGCTGCTGCAGATCAACGAGGATGAATGGACGAATCCAGTGACCCGCGACATCTGGAAGTCCATCCTCGCATCCCGTCTCGGGAAGCATACGTTCCGCATCCACGCTCGCGAGACCTCCTTCCGCCCGATCTCCACGCAGGAGGCCGTGTGTTTTCTCGCAGAGAATCACCTCCAGGGGCCGACCAAGGTCGCTCGCTGGTGCTTTGGTCTAACCCATAAAGACGATCTGGTCGCCGTCATGACCTTCGCCGCGCATGAGAAGGAGGCCATCAACCTGACAAGGCTCGCGTTTCCCACCCATGTCACAGTAGTCGGCGGGGCGACGAAACTCTTTGCCAACTCCCTCCCCTTCCTCCCACACCGTGACATCGTGACCTTCTCCGACAACCGCTACAGCCATGGAGACATCTACCCCGTCCTCGGCTTCACAAAGGACAAGGACCTGCCGCCGTCCTACCAGTGGTACTTCCGTGGGGAACTCTGGAACAAGCGCCGTCTCCGGCATAAGTACCTCCCCTCCGTACTCGGTGACGCCTACCGACCGGAGGAGACCGAACACCAGAACATGTTCCGCGCCGGGGCGCGGTGTCTGTACGACGCCGGGTATCAGCGCTGGATGTATCCCCGAATTTCCGAATCGTAATCTGGAAACCAAGGATGGTCGAGGTATCTCCCTACACGGAGGCGTGACGTCTCCAGGAGATCCTATGACCTTGAATCCTACCTGTACGTTGGTGCTCGACCTTGAACTGCAGTGCTGGGATGGCCCGACGCCTCCCGGATACAGCAACGACATCATCCAGATAGGGATCGTCAAGGTGGACGTGCGTGCTTTCCGCATCCTCAAACAGGGACGCTATTATGTGCGTCCGCAGCGGATGCAGATCAGTCCGTACTGTACGGCACTGACAGGTATCACCGAGCAGATCGTCCTGCGCAAGGGACGCCCCCTACTGGAAGTCGTGAACACGGTGATACGGAACTTCGGACCCACCCGCAGGCAGTGCCTGACGTGGGGGGACGACAAGTCCGTTCTGGACCGAGAGTTGGGACTGCGCAAGCGCCCAAACCCTTTCCACATGCTGGACCTGGGATGGATGTATCGCAGCAGTTTTGGCATCGAGCAGAACCTCAGCCTGGAGAACGCGCTGCGTAGTTTAGGTATGGAGTTTCTCGGTCGTCCGCATGACACTCTCGACGATGCCATCAATACAGCTCGGGTACATATGGCGATGGTGAAGCGGATGCGGCAAACCCCTGTAATGCAGATGCGTCCGGTGTTTTAGGTATCTCCCTACAGATGATCTCTTAATGTGCTGGAGGAAGCATGATGCAGAAAGCGTTAGCGGATACCGATTTGAGCGGCCCGTTCATTCCTGAAGAGGATGAATTCGACGATTTTGAAATCTTCGACGACGGAGAGTACAGCGACTTCGACGACTTTGAAGACTTCGACGACGGAAAATAGGGACGACGCGATGGGAATGCTCAACATCCACGGCATCACGGTGTCGGTGGACTATGGTGACAAGGTCTACGGCACGGGAAACGGACGGTTTATGTCAGTGTCCGCGAAGGTCCCCGCCGACAGTGAGGGAGTCCCGCTGGAGGATGCCGATGACATCGTACGCGACGGCGTCGAGATGTACCTCACCGCATGGCAGACCTTGCTCCAGACCCGCTATGCCACCGGCGAGATCTCCGGCCCTGAGTACAAACAGCACACAGCGGCGTTCCTGCTGCGCATCGAGCGGATTCAGGCGCTCTACCACCGAATCAAGTCAATGAGTACCGATGAACTCAAGGAGTTCCTCAAGAAGGACGAGGCGAATCATGTCAGTCAATAGCACAATGAATCTACTTAAGGCGGAGAACCTGATGTCAGGGTCCTACATCCTGACCCAGATCGCCGAACTGAAGGCGAGTGTAAGCCTGCCCAGTGACGGCAAGAAGTTGAACTTCGACGATTACTTCGACTACCTGCAGAAGGAGATCGACGCCATCCCGCGCATCGAACTGCTGACGCGTGTCCCCAATGAGCAGGAGAGTAACTACACCGTTCAGTTGATTGAGGCGCTTGACGAGTTGCAGGAGCGGGTCACCCTCGTTCAGAACAAGGTGGTGGCCTTCCAGACCCGGCTCGTCGAAGTAGAGACAGCCGTCAAGGAGGTCTCCGGTGCCTTCGACGCCTGGTACACCTTGGCCGTGCATGAGTATCTTGGCAGCACGGACTTGAAGCTTCCGGTAGCCACGATCAAGGCGCTCTCCGCCTCTGAGTTCAGCCGCCTGATGGGGGGGACGGTGATTGCGATCTCCACCTTGCAGGTGGCGCTCAAGGCGGAGGTCACACGCCTGGAAGGTAAGCGGAAGATGGCGCAGAAGAAGTTTGAACTGGGCCGCGAGCAGGTGAACGCATCCTGGGCGAACCAGTTACCCGAGATGGTGGGCATCAGCAGCGCCCCTGGCAGCATGCGCATTCTGAAGGGTGCCAGGCCCGTCGTGGAGGACGATGTCGAGGGGCCAGTCTCCTTTGTGTCCAAGCGCCAGCGGATCAGCGACCAGGAACAGTCATCCGGGGTGATAACGGCTCCGCAGACGGTGCTAGAGGAAGAGTCGGACCATGTCATCACAGTCTACGCCGAGGCCACCCCCCGCACCGAACCTGCGGTTCTGGGCGAGACCCCGGAGGAAGGCAACCCAAACACGGGGGAAGAGGCCACCGTCGCCGCACAGAGTGTTCTCAATTCCCCTGCACCTCTATGTTCCGAAGTTGTGGATGCTGCATTCCTCTTCGAACAGGGTCAGGTGGGGCGTGAGGCGCAGTGCTTGCAGACATCGGGTGCCACGCCCGCCTCCTCGGTTGCATCTGTCCCGACGCCTTACATCGGGGTGGATCTGGGCTCCGAACCGTCCAAGAAAGTGATCTCGATTCAAGACAGGGAGACGGGTGAAGTCCTCGCTTCCAAGGCCTTCACCGAGGATCACGACAACTTCCTTGCGATGGAAGAGGTGTTGAAACAGGTCGAGGCAACCCATCCGAAGATTCAGGCTAAAGTCGACGAGCAGAAGAGCAAGGGGTTTGTGAAATACGGCACCCCCCAGCCAGCCGTAGAAGTGACTCCGGCTGTGGCCGTTGCCACCTTCAACGACGGGGAGGACGATGGCATCGAGGAGCCAGATCCGACCGAGGAGATTGAGGAGGATGAGTCCGCTCTTATCTCCGCAGAAGAAGCGGAGATTATGGAGGAGGTTCCCCGCAAGGCGGCATCCCCCTCCCTTCCGGTGGAAGCCACTGTGATGCTGAAAGATGAACTCGATGATCTCGTTCCGCCGGTCACCGAGCCGTCCGAGGCTCCTACACCTGTTGCGGAGACGACGCCTACCCCGGTGGCCGTCCCGGCCAAGCGCAAGCCCCTGACCTTCTCGTACTCGGACGATGACCTCTAGCCTATGCTGACCATTCAGATCGACCCACAGTTCTCCGGCCCTACCCTTCTAGAGATGACCCATCTCCTCGACGGGAATGGGCCGCTGGAAGTTCGCTGGAAGAACAGCCGCGCGGAGATCCGGATTGTACGAACGCTCCGGCATCGCGCCGTCACCCTGGTGGTGGAGGACCTCTCCGCCATGCAGCGGACGGCCTTCTCTGTTGGCACACGTCTGGCCTTCGATGTATCCGTCAAGGCAAAGGCTGTCCGGGCACTCAACGACCGTGAGGTCTCCAACTGGAGAGAGTTCGCCTCGAAGCTGGGATTCGACACGGCGCGAGGGGCGCTAGTGGCGATCGCCGGGGATGCAATACGGAATCAAAAGAATCCCAGAGCCGTCCGGGCCGTCGTGGACTCGTGCCTTTTTGATGGGGTCTCTGCCCTGGAAGCGGACGTGCTGCTGGGCCTGCAGGCTGGATTCGGGAGTTGAGCATGAACACTGAGCAAGAAGGCACACGGCGGTTGGAAGCGCTTCGCATCGTGAAGGAGCGCATGGGATACGAAGTGATCCGGCTCTATGGCGTTGGCGCAGGTCCTAGCGGATACCGTCTGCTCTACCACCGGCCACATCGAGAGAGTGCTGTAACAGGCGAGGACTCGGACCCCATCGCCTGGACCTTGTTCACCGCCCTGGTGGACGAGGTCTACGAGCGTCTCCACCTGTGGGAGACGATGAACGAGTACAAGGATCGACTCGACAAGATTGAGCAGCAGCGTGCGAAGTGGCGCGATCGGAAACGGAAGACGCGCCGAAGCGCAGTTCACCCAGCTCGGTACGCCCCCGCCCAAACATCAATCTATGGGGATGACCACGTCGCCGAACTCCTCGATTCGTGAGATGTAACCTCCGTTCCTATGGGATGAGCGGTGTTCCACGCGGCGCGTCAGTTCTGGCTCCGGCACCTCTTCCGGGCTCTTCCGCAACAATGTCACAATTTTTCCACTGAAATAACGGCGGTGCCCTCCTCCAGGGTATTTCCCTTCGGGAGGGTTTATACCCATGAGTAAGAAACACAAGTACATCGTCTCGTACTTCCGCCAATCACAGGTGGATTCGTATCGAGACCAATCGCGTGTACCGCTTCACACGACGCTGATCGAGGCTGACAGTGCGGAGGAGGCAGAGCGTATCGCTTCCTCCGTTCCAGGGCGCACACAAGTCCATGCCAGTCTCAGCAAGACGCCACGTCGCCCCAACACCAAGTCGACGAAGAAGGCATCGGACAACAGCCCGGAGAACCTGCCGAGTGAAGTCTCCGAACCACAGCAGCCGGATACCGACATGGACGTCACGGCGACCACGCCTGAACCGGCGCTCAGCAATGCCTGCTCGGCTCCAATGTATGCTGTCTGGGATCACCGTATGTCATTGCCGGTGCGTATCCCTCTGCCGACGCTGTATACTAGCGGAGGTCAATTGCACACGGGCGTCGAGGCGGGGCCGGGACGACGGTTCCCCGAACTCGATGAGTTCGCAAAGGGTGGGAATTACTCCTCCAATGACGAGTTCGACGACTCGGCACTGTCCTGGACGGAATTAGGCATCGCCATTGTATTCGGCATCCTTCTGGTTGCCGCGATGGTTTGTCTCGTTCACGCAGCGGTGTCGGTTGCTGCCGGGGTGTGCGTTCTCGTCGCAATTGCCACTCTGGGAGTTCTCACTCTGCGGCTCGTGAAGTCCGAAGAGTGAGTCCGCTCAACCCATTCGAGTACGCGGCGGACCTTAAAGGATTCATGAAGGTCCGGCTGTTCTACCAGACCTGGGAGCCGAAACATGTGCGCTCCCAGGTTCTGCGGATCGATCTACGGATGAATGCGCCCTTCGTGGAGAATATATCGGTCCTGCTGCCGCTCCCATTCATCTCCACGGATCTCTCTGCGTATGAGGAGATCTTCCGGTCGCTGCAAGCCGCAGGCTACTTGTCCCCAACCGACAAGATCAGGGACTTTGAACTTCGTGACGAGGACGTCTGCACCCTCGCACTTTACCGGGTCTCCGACCTAGAGGAACGTCTATGAGCGATACGTCAGGCTTCTTTATATCCTTTGAAAGCATCGACGGGGTAGGAAAGACCACCCAGGTCAGACTCCTCAACGAAGCCCTGACCGGACTGGGATTCGACACCCTCATGACCAAGGAGCCCGGCGACGCCAACATGGGTTCCAACATCGGTGCGGGTATCCGCGAACTACTCTTCAAGGCCCCCACCACGCACCGGATGCACCCCGGTGTGGCAGATAGTCTCTTTCTGGCGGATCACATTCAGACCTCCGGGGACATTGCAGCGGCGGTGCATCAGGGGAAGGTGGTGATCTGCGACCGCTACGCCGACTCACAGTTTGCCTACGCGAGCAGTTCGAGCAAGCAATGTCCGCCGTGGGCGCTCAAGGCGTACGAAGAGAACTTTGGAATCATTCCGGACTTGACAATCCTGTTGGTGGCCCGTGGCCCACAGACCTCCGAGGTGTTGCCTGTGAAGTGGTCTGGTTCGACGGTATCCGACTGCGACGAGGATATTCAGTGGGCGCTCGACCGGGCGCAGGCGCGACTCGGCCCCGAGGCTGGGAAACAAGGAGCCAAGGCGTGGAACACCGTGGCGGAACAGCGGAGGATTCAGGCGGCCTACATCAACCGTATCGGCTCGGAAAGCCGCACCTGGATCATCCATGTGTGGAAGGACGACTCCGTAGAGACCATCCACAGTCAGATTCTGAAGGCCGTCCTGGCACGTCTTGGGTATCCCCTCATGAGTCTCCTCACAAGTCCAGAATCGAACTATGCAGCCTCTATGTAGAGAGGTAACGGATGCGCTACACAACGGTCACCAAACAAGTTCTCAGCAGCTTTGGCCCCACACTGGGAGTCCTGGAGCGGATCAACGACGAATCCCTGGACATCTTTCTCTATGGACTCTCCCGTGATCCGGGTCTGCTCGCGAAGGCGGAAGACGCCCTGGAATACTTCATGGACGGCGAAGGAGTTGAAGTCCCGAAACTGACGGAGGTTGCCGTCTGCATTCCTCTGGGGGAGGACATCCTCTACTACCTGGAGGGTTCAGGCCTGATCCTGCGGGATGAGGAGTTTGCCTACCTGTCCGGGAGTGACGCGGTTCGCACCAACACGCTCCGATTCAGTGGACTTCAGGCGCGGGTCGCCGTGGACGCCTTTACCGAGATGGCGATCGCTACCTCGGATAGTTGGATCGACGACTTCCTGACCAAGCACGGCACGGCAGTTCCAGAGCAGGAAGAGGTTAGCCGGGATGAGTCAGCCACCAAGGAGGAGAAACCGAAGGCCTCCGTCCCTCCGCCCACCCCGTCCAACCCCATTGACAACTACCTGAACAGTTAGGCTCTGATACGAGGACCCCCGAGTGCATCACCGCACCTGGGAGTCCTCGTATCTTTCAGGGAATTACGTACTTGACTCTATGACGGGTCAAGTGGAGGCAAAACAATGAACAAAGTAGTTTTGGAGCGAGCCGCGTATGCAGCTCACGAAGCCAATCGAGTGCTCTGCTTGGCAATGGGAGATAACTCTCAGGCCAAATGGGCCGATGCACCTGAATGGCAAAAAGTGAGCGTCGTAAAAGGCGTTCAGATGATCGTGGCCAACCCATCGACGACGCCCGAGCAATCCCACGCGGGATGGCTTGCGGAGAAGTACGCGACGGGCTGGAAGTACGGCCCGGTCAAGAATCCAGAAACGAAAGAACACCCATGTTTTGTTGCCTACTGTGAACTACCGGAGAATCAGCGGCTCAAGGATGAGATGTTTGGTCTAGTTGTGCGGTCGGTTCTAGGGCTTTAGACGCCAGTACCCAAAAGAGACTCATACATATAAGTCCCCAAAACCAAGGAGAATCAGACAATGCTCGCAATTCTTTTATTCGCCGTATCGCTCACTCCTTTGCCACGATGGACTAAGGGGAATGGTGCATATCATATCCATAACTACTACCTCGGTGGCTATGGAGACCTCATCGGCGACTACTACCAGGCGCGACTGGGAGATAAGTTCACCGTGCAGTGTAATACGACCGGCAGCAAACCGTTGGAGATGGATACCGAAGCGCAGGCCAGGGCCTTCGTGCTCGCGTGCCCAAAGTAATTTCGTCGAGCACGTGCCTTAAGTTTTCGATCGGTTTTCTCGGCCCGACCTCCTGCCTCGGTATCTCCTTTCAGGAGGAGTAGGAATGACTACGGACGACAACCAGAAGGCACCCACCGACCGGTTCGCATCTCATGGCCCGGAGCCGGTCGGTTATCTACAAGGCGACGAGACCCTTCTTGAAATTCGAGCGCAGATCAAGCAGATGGCATACAGCAGTTCCATTGTGGCTAGAGTTCTAGAGATGTCTCAGCGCGTCGGTATAGATGGTGAACGAACGATGGCCGTCCTCGCCCACTCCGCGCTGGTGGCGTTGCGAGACCAGCACGAGGCCTTTGTCGATTGCCTGTTGCGCAGCCTCCAGCATCCGGTAGTGATTATCACGAAGTGACTTGTACCACGTTATGCAACAAGCCCAGTTGTCCAGGGCGGGAAAGACGTCCAATGCCTAAGATACGAATCGTCGCCCTGAGCGACACCCATGGTGAACACTGGAAGGTGCAGGTGCCCGACGGCGACGTTCTGATTCATGCTGGCGACTTCATGCGGGGAGGGATGGACCCCGTAGAGATCGTTGACTTCGCCCGATGGATGAGCGCCAAACCGCACCCTGTCAAATTGCTCGTCGCTGGAAATCATGACCTCTTCCTGGAGAGGAGCAGCGGCTTTGCTCGCAGCCTGCTGACCGACATGGTTTACCTTGAGAATCGGGGCTATGAGGCCTACGGCCTCAAGTTCTGGGGCTCGCCCTACACCCCCGAGTTCAACGGATGGGCTTTCATGGCGGAGAGAGGGGCGGCGATCCAGCGTCACTGGGACCTGATCCCGGAGTCGGTTGACGTCCTGATCACGCATGGCCCCGCCTACGGTCGTAGGGACATCTATGAAGGTGCCTCCTGTGGGTGCCGCGACCTTGGAGCGACGATCGCCCAGCGTCAAATCCCGGTTCATCTATTTGGCCACATCCACTCTGGATATGGAGTGGAACAAACACCCACCACGACTTTCTACAACGTCGCCGTGCTCGATCCGGACGGACGTCCTACACAGCCGGTGACGGTCCTGGATCTTGACGTTCCAGAAGAGAAGTTGGGATTAGCGCGGCCACCAGGAAGGTGGAACGGATGATCTCCAATCCTTATCTACAGTTGAACGATGTGCCCGTGTTCAAGGAAAGCTTCGGGGGTCAATATCTCAAGGACTGGCTACCAGAGATCGCAGTGCTCCATGATCTTGCATCCCGAGCCTGTGCAGAATACGACCGGCGCTGCGATCTATCCGAGGTGCCCGAGAGACCGAACTTCCGCAAACGTGGCCATCCGAGCTTTTATCAGATTCGTAAAGAAGAGATCGATGCTCGCTACCCACATGCGGTTTCTCTTGGATTCGCAGGGTCCGCGCATGATTGGGCGCAGTATGTCTACGACAAACGACCCCATAAGCCAAGGAGTGCCAGTGACCGATAAAGATCAAGCCATCGAACTATTACGCAAGTTCGCCTGTCACCGGAGTGACAGCCTGCGTGGGATTGTGCGGATGCTGCGAATGCAGAGCGACGCCAAGGCGCTGCTCGAACGAATCGATCGTAAGGCCGCCGCAATACAAAAGGGCATCTCAGCACCACTACCGCAGGAGGCAGTTTTGTCAGACTCATCTGAATCCCTAGTCAATCCCTTGGCGCTTTGCGAAACATGCAAGCATTCGTACAGGGACCACACCGACCTGCTTGGAGCGTGCTAGCACATCGGTTTGGTGGGGGGGTATGGAGTCCTGCTGCCCGTGTTCGAGGTATCAGCCAGCGGCCACTCTACCGGGTGAATGCGTATGAAGCCTGCAGATCTTGTCCGCGAATGCGTCCACACCGTTCAGCAACAACCTACCATTCCTTACACTATGGTGATCGGCAAAATACAGGCGAAGGGCTGGCCACGGGGAGCATGCGTTGGCTCGAACAGCCGGGGACCTATCTACGCCTATGATGCCCGCCGCATCCTCATCCGCCTTGCGTCCCTGGGCGTCTGCCGGATCATAGAGACCGAGGATCGTAACCTCCGAGTGACTGTAGGAGACGAGGTGTATGACATCCCTGTGGACGATGTGGCACGGGAGTCTTAGACGGCTAAGGTAAAGTCGTTCCTCGCGTGAATGCGCCCAAGAAAACACCGACGTGTAATCGCATTCACGGCTGCACTCAAGGTATCCCCCTGCATGGATACCTTGACTGCAGTCCGCCCCGATAACGATGTCATTGCCGGTCGCATTATGGCCTTGATCGCTTCTACCCGAACGGCAGCACCCGATTACAGCGCCGCTCTTTCCACGGAGATCAAGAAGTTGCTCGACGATGCCTATCCCTCCCGCCGTGCATCGAGCGCGGCGAAGGACGGCCACGCAGCTTGGCGCAACGGTGACCTGTTCACCTCCGCCGAGGCGGCCAGGTCCGTTAAGGTCCCGGAACTGGAGCGTGTGGTGCTTCGCACGTTGCAAAACTCCATCAGTCCGATGACGGCGGATGAGGTTGGAGTGATCACGGACATCCCGTACAAGACGATCTCGCCACGGTTCAAGCCACTGCGTCAGAAGGGCCTGATACGGGTGGTGGGAACCGACAGTTCCTCGGGCCGCCGCCGGACAACCTATATGCCAACTATCGAGGGACGGTTCTGGCTTCGCAACTGTGAAGGTGCCGCGTAGGCCAAGATGACCCTGTGCATATACGAAGTCAACGTTCGAGGACAGCGGTGGGCGAAGGAGATCCTGCACGTCTCCGCAGCAAAGGCGAAGTATGTCTATCTACTTGAGGTGCAGGACGCCTGGCAGGATGTGGAGTTCAAGCACCTCGAATGCCGTTCGCTCGGGCGTGTGCAGCAGACCACTGACTTCCTCGCCGTAGCAACGCGCAGACAGGTACCCTACGCTCGGCTCGGGATGCGGGTACAGGTGGAGTCGGACAATGGTGTCATCGCTGGCTCGAATACTGCGGACAACTTCGAGGTCCTCTTCACCAGCGGGGCGCACAAAGGAAAGATTCTACCGTGTCATCCAACCTGGATGACCAGGTACTTCGACAAATCAGGAAACGTCCTTGGAGACTTCTTCCCATCACCGTATGACCGAACGACAACGTAGACGAATCAGGAGGAAAGCATGGCATTCGCGCAACTGAAGGTAACGGATCAGGTCTTTAACGCTCTCAAAGAGCGGATCATTGAGGACGAGGAGTATGGGGCTAAGCAGACGTACCCTCCTCACCAGTTACTAGGTAAAGCCGACGACATGGGCAACGAAGGTGAGTGCCGCCGGTGCCTTACTTCGATCGATGAGGGCTATCTTGTCCCAGGGTACGGCTATGTCTGTGAGCGATGTGGCCTGCTGCTCCTGGTGCGTGGGCTTGTCAACAAGATTGATGACGCTATGGCGCTGGCTTCGCAGGCGGCGGTAACTTTACAGTGTGAACGTCAAAGGCTTGAAGACCTCAAGAAGCCTCTTCCAGTCTCGGAGGAATTCATTCAGCCCGCTGACGGCAGTGCGTTGCTGTTGTCCGATGACAGCCTCGACTACTATCGCCTGCAGTTCGCAGTTGGCCTCGGTATCTCTCCCGAGGCCATGGGCCTCAAAGGGATGCCGCCGGTCACCGACACCCCAACCCAGCCAGTTGAGCCTGTAGTGGAAGCGATCGCGGAGGCACCAAAGGAACCCTCCCCGGCGGCTATTCCTTTCTGCCGGATGCCTCCGGGAACAGTCCTACGCACACCGCTCAAGACCCACGGACGCTTTGCCTTCCTCGACGAGGACGCGGACGTCATGCCGGGATGTGGTATCTACGAGATCCAAGTGGGTGCTCGCGAACTGCTGGGCGACCGCACCACTATTCGCAAGGCATCCTCCCACGTCAGCGAATCCCCGGCGTTCGACCCCTCATCCTTCAGTGAGTCGGAACTGGCAGTGTACGAAGGTTACCGCCCAGGCACCGTCAGGATCAGCAACTTGTCGGACGTGCAGCGGTATGAGCAGACCGTCGGTGATCCTGAACTCATGCGTCTGCTCGCCGAAGAGGATGACGCGGAATTGAAGGAGGCGGAGGAAGTTCACGCAGCGGCCAGAAGGGCTCGCGGCTCCGCTGCGCCTCTGGCACGGACAGCGAATGGTGTTCGTATGGTGCAGACCTTTGACCCCGTGATGCGGGAACGGAGGCGGAACGGCCTTCAGCCCCGTACTTCCCCGCTCCAGCCGATCGACGACAACGCTTAGGGAGGTTGAGACCAGACCGCTCGCTCCCATCTCTCAATAAGACACCGAACGGTGACACTGAGGGATGGGAGCGAGCGGTTACACCCGCAGGGGGTTGGGAATCGGTAGTCAGTCGGATGTGGAGCGGTGCAACCGATCGATGATTGCTGGTCACCACAACCTGCCGAGCATTGCATCCAAGAGCCCGCCGCCATCCTTGCCACCTCCCCAGCGGAATCTGAGCCAGATGTCCCACTGGGAGAAGTCTCCGGCCTTCCGGTTAGAGACGACGAGGTTGAATGGTCCGAACTTTTTGTAGCGGTATTCCTTCAGTGGGCCGGTGCGCAGACCTAGGACGATCCACTGGTTGCGATTGTCCCAGATGAAATGCCAGGGACCAGCCCAGCATTTCACGTAGTCGCGGTGAACCCATCTCTTCCAGAACCTGGTAGCCATCACTTTAGTTCCCCCTTCGACCGAATGGTCTGAACGGCTTCTTCCAATGCCTCAGGGATGGTGTCCCAAGCACCAAGAATGTTCGTGATGTTCATAACACCCCAGCGCCTGATCCTGTCGGTGACGTTGAACTCGGGCTGAATGAACGTTGGATAGGCCTTATAGATCCTTCCTTCAAGTTCTGCGATGGTCAGTCTAGGCATCAGGAACCTTCTCCTTTGTCTCTATTCCGCTTGCACTCTCCGGCAGGGACGGATCGACCGGGCAGTCCACGGCGCTCTTGATCCCCGGCGACAGGAAGGGATCATAATCAAAGCTGATACCGATTGAATCATGAACCCAGTTCCCGTTCGCCCAGAACCGCTGGGTGAGAACCGGTTCCCGGTCGGGCCAGAGCCGCACGTACATAGGGAAAGAGGACTCGAAGACGAAGCGGAGTAACCGTTCCCGCCGCACGGTCACGTGATGTGGCGCAAGCAGGGAGCATAGGTGCTCCTCCAGTAGACGTCCATGTAACTCATACGTCGCCTGTCTCATTGGGGGTAGCTGCCCTCCGCTGAACATGGCAGAAGCCGTGCGCTCACCTGCCGTATCCAAGTACCGGAGGACGTCGAAGAATGGGTACTCCATCCCATCCCGCTCATAGGTGGTAAAACTCAGTGATGGGTCTACTGGGTCGCTGAGTTCGGATGGTTTGGTGGGCTCGTTCTCCATGCCGAGTCCTGTAATCTTCGAATAATCCATAATCATAGGTTCACTCCTTCGTACACTACTTCCTTCGACTGCTCAGACCCTGTGGGTAGAGAGATCGTCTCGATCACTGTGAGGCGGCTCACCGTCGTCTGCTTCACTCCGCTGTATTCGTCATGCTTCTTGACCGTGACCTTGGCACGAATTACGGTGTCGAGTTCCGTCTCGATCGCGTTGGATGTCCACCAGATGATTACGTTACCCGCCTCGTCGATGTACTTGCACATCGTCCGGGTGCCGTAGTCGCTGTCAATGTACTGCAGCGAGACCACGGTGAGCGTCATCTCCTGCCGCTTCCCTACTTCGCCAACGTAGTTGCTGACCAGCCGCTGCTTCTTGACGAATACCTCGCGCTCGTGCGCCCGCATGAAGGCTGGGATCGCGGAGGCCACCAACCCGAACGCCTTGTCCTCGACGGAACCGGCGAGACCGAACAGGGACAGGTTGTGTTCGTAGTCACTGAGGGTGTCGGCACGCTCCGAGAGACTTACCAGCCACTCCAGCGTATCGGTCGCGGTCTTTCTGTCGTTCTCGTTGATGTCGTAGCGTTTGACGAACCACTCGGACTCCTTCGGGGACGCATAGAGCCAGGAGCGCAAGGTGGTGACCGTGCTGGTTCGCCCAGACTCCTCCGAGTACCGCTTCGAGACCCACCCATCGGTGCGGACGATCGCTGCCACATGGGTGAGGATCGCTTTGACGCTGAACCGCTCCTTGCCTCGTCCGCCGCTTCCGCCTTCGTAGTTATCTTCCTCCGCGATGTCCATCAGGCCTGAAAGTTCCATCAGAACCTCGGCCATCGAGGCTAACGCTTCCGGGCTCTTGTGGCCGGTAAAGTCCTTGAGGCACTGGCGGCCCACTTGACTGTAGGTGCCATCTTCGTGAAGGACGATGTAGGTGCTCTTCCAGCGGCGGTCGATTCCACAGTGGTCACAATGGGGCTTGGCCGTGCGGTACACCTCAGGCATGGTGCGCTCAGGAAGAGTGCGGACCATGTTGCCAAGGACGGTGCCAGAGTCATCGCGGATCACGTCGATCGCACCGACGAAGACCCACCCGTTCAGGATAGGTGACGGCCCGGTGATCGTGACCAGGTGATACCGGCGCACGCGCTCGGACAGAGCCCAATATCCTGAGCTGCAGTTCATATTAGGGTTGATGCCGGGCGCAAAGAAGGTGACCTTGGAAGACGGTCCATTCTGGTAGCCCTGATAATCTTCATGGCCGACCTTGGTGAGGACGATCTCTTCCGAGCCCAGCTTCTTGGCACGGCGCTGGAGACGCTTGAGGCTGTCAAGCAGGTCCGGGTAGTTCTCTTCAGGGATGCGATAAATGGTCGGCTCTACGGATTCGGTTTGCATATCTAACTCTCTGGCGTCGGCTCTCAGATGGGGAACTTAAAGTCTACCGCGCAGGCTCCGACTCCTATCAAGTATCGCGTGGAGGGTCATACGAGAAGGCTCCTTCGTGCAGGCTAGGGGGTTGGTGTCTGTGATACCTCGCTCAGCGGTTGTGCGGGTAGAAGCGGGGAGTCGCCTGACTCACTGGTCACCACAACGTGACCGACGTTCTGATACATGAACTGGTTGATCGCTTCCATGAATTCCTTGTGGTTTAAAGCACGTACAACCAAGACGGGATCCGTGTACAGTACCCCGATCATCAGTACCGGAAAGTGAAGAGTCTCTTTAATCGAATGTGCGTAGGCTGCGGTGGTAATAATCACGGTCTGGCTCTCCTTAGGTGATGAATTTCTTACCCGTAATCACATCGATGAGGGTAACACCGGGTCCGTGGGCGGCCCGAGCTTCAGCGTGCTCTTCCGCGATCTGCTTAGGAGAACGATTTGCCTGGGCAATCCGGTAATCCGCCAAGAACTGATCCACCTCAGTAGCGCGGGCTTCCTCATGGCGGATGACTTCTTCCTCGGTGAGTGCCATCAAAGCCAGAATGTCTCTGGGAGGGACGCGGCCACTGGTCTTCCAGCGGAAGATCCCATCTGATCCTTGAGTCATCTTTGCTTTGAAAACGGCGGGGTCCGTGAACTTATCCCCACCCTCCCAGCCTCCGCTAAACTGGCGGCGGAACTTCTCTTTTTCGTTCGCGTTCAGTTGTTGGTAGGGAACCCAACCGGCGTGGGCATCGGTCTTGCGCAGCACAACGTTTCGCCGTCCCTGCTGGTGTGGGCTGAGGTAGGCATACTCGATGAAACCCCCCGACCATGTCTGACACGCCATCAACTGTTTCTCTACCGTCATACGATCCTCCGTGAAGCCTTCGATTGCGCTTCCATACCCTACTCTCCTCCGTCGGGTTAAAACCAGGGAACTTAAGAGCGTACCGGTAACTACGCCCGGTTCTTCTCGGTCCACTCCCGTTGCCGGACTACTTCCTGATCGAGACGCAACGACTCTTCGGAGGCCCATATCAGGGCTTCGCCCAGTTCAGCGGCCATCTCTCGGGTCAGGGGGCTGACGCGCGGAGCGTGGATAAAACCCGGTAGGCCCGCATAAATTGAGGCCCACTCAGTCTCTATTCCTGACTGCGGGTTGAGGTACAGTATCCGTGTATGAAGAAGACCTTGCAAATTGCGAACAGCGGTTATACTTTCCGTGACCCGCAAGCGAAGGTCAGAACGGAAATCAGAAGATTCGGGGATTGCTGGTTTTAGGAACCACTCCCCCTTCTCTGTGAGTAGCATCTGAACACTGAAAACACCTTTACGATCTCCAACTCGGATACACCCATGGTCGCACAGGGTTCTGACTACAGCGGAGGACACTCTCGTACACTCTGTCAGTTCAGAATCGTTACAGAACTCGTACTGGTAAGGAACTCTTCCCCGTTGACTGAGAAGAACTTCTCCATCTTTCATGCGTTGCAGAACATTGCGCTGTGCCTTGGTCAATTTCATACTCTATACTCGCTTTCTCAGGAAGCTTCGTCTCGGTGTTTATCCTCTTGTTCTTGGCTCAAGGTACCAAGAAGAGATAGACGACTTTCTCGGTCAATACGGGCCGAAGTGGCAGCAACTTCTTTCCACACGTCGTACATCAGTCTGCCGACGACACCGAGAAACACTAGGCCAACCACTATATCTGCACTCATTTGGATACTTCTTTCTCGGCTTCATACTGCCTCCAACACAGCAATGTCATGTTCTGAGGCTACTCGCCCCTCATCAACCCCGTGTCATCGCGCAATCCGTAAGCGCCGTCGCCGCCGTCAAAGTTTCCACCACCAACCTCGCCTACGATCAAAGGAGTTCCCTCCCCATCATGGAAGCGCAAGGTTCCGTGCCCACTGCCTCCAAAGATCGTGATCCCATGGCGAGCAGCTCGCTTTCCAACACGTTCCAGGTCTCGCGCAATCTCCTCGACCAGGCGAGTATTGAGTCCGGCCTTCTTGCACTCGGGCTCGTTCACGTGAGACAGGATCATTCGCTTCTTCAGCGCCACTCTACGCCTCCAGAGTGACGATGATGGTATTCATGCCCGTACCCGACTCCAGGAAGGAGCCTTCCGGTAGTGGCTCAATCGTGCCGTCGTGGTCTTTGACAAACTGGCGAAACTCGGTGGTGAGTTTGTTGGTGCGGAACGAAACCCCTGCGGACATGACCGACACGAGGCGGCCACCAGGCCTGAGGAACTGGTAAGCATGCCTTACATGTTGAATATCGACCTGCCGCGCGAACGGTGGATTCATGACGACGCGATCATAGACCGGCGTTGGCGTGACCTGGAGAAAGTCAACCTGACCCACGGCTGCGTCGGTGCGCTTCTCCAGAATTTCTGCGTTCTTCTGGTCGATCTCCAGCAGTAAAACGTTCCTTGTAGTCTTGAGCACTTCCTCTGCGATGGCACCTTGCCCCGCGCTGGGCTCCAGCACCGCCATCCTCGGCTCGATCTCTGCCAGTTCCAGCAGACGGTCTACCACGGACTTCGGCGTTGGGAAGTATCCCAGTTCCGACTTCTTGTTAGTGACCTGCCCGGTCAGGATGATCGCATCCATGATCTCGGCGGCGTCGCCGTCGAACAGATGCGCCTTCGCCTTGCGGTTCCATTTACCACCGGCGGCCTCAAGGACCTTATTGGTGGATTCATACAGCTTCCGGTCGAGCTGACCGGTGAGAGTGAGGGCGTTCTCGTTGATGATGGCATTGCTCAGTGCATCAAGGACGATTGCATCGATGGTCACGTTCTATCTCCTGGTATTGTCTGCTGGTGTGCGAATCAAAGGGTCTTCGCGCGAGGTGCGATAACCGCAGCCAGTACCATCGCGAGAGGTGTGAAGTTTGTCTCAAGGAGTGCCGTAGCAAAGCGAGCGATCTGGTCACTGTCAAAGTCGCTTAGTGCGGTCTGCACCCGTGAAAACTGGATAACCGTCATGTACGCCTCGAACATGCTTGGACGCTGGGTAAAGCCGGTCACAAAACAATCTTCCGATTGAAGGTAATTAATCAAAGAGTCGTATACATCCCGGAGTGTGGAGTGGGGATTATTCAACGTCTCGATCAAGACCGACTTCGCAGAGGCAGCGGCGCTGTCAACCGGGTCGAGTACCTCTTGCTGGCGTTGAGTAAGGCGTGGCGTCGAATTGATTCGCTTGGTCATAGCAAGATCTCGGGTGCTGCTCCCGGAACGGGGAACATCCGCTTTAGGGGGTGCTAGTCCCTGTGGGCAGCGAGTCTTTCTCTCGCTCGTACTTCCTGACCCGGCAGACGTGGTTGTACTTCTGCGCGACGGGGATGCACCACTCGCGTCCAAAGGTGATCGAGTGACATGGGTCACCGACCTTCGCGTCACATGTTGGGCACGGTACGCTTCGCTGGAGCACCAGTAAGACTACCTTCCTCACGCCTCACCTCGCGTTTTTACCACACGCCGGAACATCGGACCATGAGACCATGTCTTCGTATGGTACAGGCGGTGAGAGGCACAGCGGGTGCAGGTCTGGTGAGAGTCGTAGCGGACTTCCGGTGTGGTGGCGGTCGCGGCGGCTTTGATGGGGTAGTTGTATTCCTTCAAGGTTGCGGGCATCGTCCACTGATGCTGGAGGCAGGTCACGGCGACCAGCAACCTCTCCCAGAAGGACAGGAAACGCATTCCGTTGCATGCCAGCTTCGGACGTCTCGACTTCGGTCGGCGTTGGGTGGTGGCCGGTGGATACCACGTTCCGGCTGGGGTTGCTTTCCTCTGGTCCTGCGTCAAGGTGCTGGTCAACATCTCATTCTCCATTTCTGTGGATGGTGCGCTCATAGTGATCTGGGGTGCTCGGCGGGAAACGGGGAACATTGTCCCAATCGCTTCGCGAAGAACGCGTTGAGTTTGCATATCGTGTACCTGTTACGGCCTACATGCCACCACCCATGGGGGCATAGGTACGGGTGAATCGCGTAGGACCCGGCGGCGGTCAGCCTGCCCAGGCGAGCCGCATTTCCGATGACTTCACGGGCGGCCTCGATCGAAGCATGCCCTTGCTTACCGCAGTCCAGACAATACTTCCCGGTATGGGAGACCTGTTGAGGTTTAGGGTTCTTCTTAAAGTGTCGTGGGGAGTGGAACCGGATGGGGCCGGTGTTCAGTTCTTCCAGGTCGGCGTCGTACTTGGGGCTCATGACGTGATCCCCTTACGCTCTGAATGGGTAAGGTCGTGTCGCACTGTACTACCTCCTGAGGGGAGATACCCTCAGGAGGAGTCGAGCCGGAATTACACGCCGCTTTCTCTGTGGAAGACGACGCGCTGGAGAATGCCGCCGCTCATGCCAGCTTGCTCATGAAGTGGTCAACATAGAGGGAACCGTTCTTGCGCCACTCACGCGCCACCGCGTTTCGGTACGCCCGACCCATACGGGATGGATGAAAGAACACGATGCCGTCGAGGTGATCTACCTCATGGCACACTACGCGGGCCTCCTGCCCCAGCACAACCATCTGGCCATGCTCCCCGGAAGGGGTCTGGTAACCGAGGAACACCTCCGTGGGTCGCCATACATACTGATAGATACCAGGGAGGGAGAGGCAGCCCTCCAGGGCGAAAGATCCCTCGGTGCTTTGCTCCAGGACGACCGGGTTGCAGAGGATCATCGGAGGGAGGGGATCGGTGGCGGACGTGAGGGGAAAGCGGAGAACGAAGAGACGTTTGAGCAGTCCCACCTGGGGTGCCGCCAGGCCGAGACCGCCCAGCTTGTCCATCAGCGCGATCATCTGCTGACCGACAGCCTCCAGATCAGCCCCGAACTCGTCCTCAGAGAGCGCCTCTGCTACCTCGGAGAGGACAGGGTTAGGCCAGTACCGCAGGGTCAATGTTTCGCTCAGGTGCTCCTCCATCAGGTGTAGATACTCCGGTGGGTATTCGTACGTTGAGAATTCCATGCCGTACTCTCGTGAGATCCGGCGGAGGCGGGGAACTTTCTGTTGAATAGCAGCTAAACTGTGTCGGAACTTTCCTGGGAGCCGGTAAGCACAGTTGCGATCTGAGTCCACAGGCCAGACTCCGGAGGAACCCACATCCGCACCATGTGGATCAAGTCGACAATCTTGGCAAGATCAAGCCGCTCGACTTCGGTGGTGGGGAGTCCCGCCACCGCGTTGACAGCCGCCACGATGCGCCTCGCATTCGCGGACTTCTCCTCCCGGCCTTTCTGCTTGTCACCACGGAACGTACTCGCTACGATCGCCAGCGTGGTGCCTGACGTGTCGACAAGGATATCGTCCGCCTCCTCATGGGCAGACCAGCGACCTCGGGTGTAGGCCTCCGGGTTGACGGGTACCAGATCGAACGCCGGTTCCGGAAGAGGCACACCGACAGCCTCCTGCTCAACACCCGCCGGAAGCGGATCGGGCTGCTCTGTAAGGTACGGTTGCTCGATTTCCATCAGTCTCCTCCTTCTGTCACAGTTTCTGTCCCCACTCTCTCAACGATGCAGGGACCACGTATGTTCCACCGAGGCAGGAGCAGTTCGGCCAGCGCCTGCTCTAGCGTGAGAAACCCTCGGGATTCATTCCCCACCCCTTCACGCTCCCGTACATAGAAGCGAGTAAAGGGATGGGGTGTGTTGCTGGGGGATTCGACCACAGGCGGTTACCTCTTGAAGAAATCGAGTGGATTGTCTGGGTGGGTGACGCGGTGGGCGATCCCCGCTGCAAGTTGCGGACTGACTGCCTGGAGAGCCTTGAACATCTCCCAGGCGACACGCCGATACGAGATATGACCAGCCGGGCCAGTACGCAGTTCGGCGATGTACGCAATCTCCGCAACATCCATCTTCATCAGGAACCGGCATTTGGCTCCGAGGGGCAGCAGATAGGCTCGGTCCGCCGGGGGGTGACCGTTTCTCTCGTGCAGATAGGTCATGAAGTCATAAGCCTGCTTCGCCTCACCGACCGCCTCACGGTACGCCTGCCGCACGTCTGGAGAACTCGGCTCTGGATACGCAAAGTCGTCAGCGGTGTAGGCCTGGATAATCTGGGTGGCGCGGCGGTGCCGGTGCAGGTCACGCATGCCGCCGATGTCCATGTAGATATCGAAGATCACTCCACCCTGCGCCCGGAAGGAGCGGGGCAATTCATCATGCTCCCCGCGTAATGCTAAAACGTCGGCCATGAACCCCTCGCGGAACACGGAGGTCGTCCTCTGCACCCCCTCGCAGATATTTGAGAAGGGCAGGTTCGAGTGCTCATAAATCAACGTAGCGATAATCTCCTCGTCGGCGGACAGACCGGAGGCTGTGACCTCCACGAGGGGTGTCTCCTTGACGGGGTGCACCGGAGGAATCCGCAGGTCGATCCGGCACAGGGCGTTCTTGACGTAGTCCCGGACCTTTCTCTGGAACTGGTTGGCTCCTGTGTGCTTGACCAGTGTCGGAGCGGCGAACCGCCTGACCCCGGCAGCCTCCTCGGGCATGGTATAGACGGGTTGGGTGGTTGCCGCGTCCCTCATATTCCCACCAAGATCCTGCACCTCTACATAGGGACTGGTGAGCATGCGGTTGATCTGGCCTTCCAGTGTACGGGCGCTGGTGATCTGTCCGACCGAGGTTAGCGTCGCCATCGGCAGCAGGTAGCGGGCAACGTCAAAGGAACGGGCCTTGAGGGTTCGCTCGTAAGTGGCTTCTGTCAGGTCCTCGGGCCGTGGATGCTCCTTCTTGAATTGCTCGTAGGCAAGTTGGAACACCACATCGTAGGCGTCGAAGAGACCCAGAATCGTCTTGTGGTAGAGGGCGGACTGAACGTCATCCATCCCCTTCGGAGTGTAGTACAGTCGCTTGGAAAAGTCCTGGTAGCGAGTCGATCGCTCCTGCCCGTCCCAGCGCTGCTCGTCCACTACCTCGATGGCCGCCAGGAGCGAGACGCTTTCGATCGCCATGGGAATATGCGCCATGTCAGCAATCGACTTGTGACCATACTGAAAGTAGAACGTATTCAGGAACTCACTGGCCTTCTGGCTGCTGATCTCGGCAATCGAGTCCTTCATGGACAACGCGGAGCGGGAATACTTTGCCATGGCATAGGCCAGGACCTCCGGCTCGACCCCATGCATTGCGAAGACCTGGGGGACAACCTGGTCGGTGATATCCAGGACGATGTGATCCGGGGGGGCGTCCGTACCACGCTCGAAGAGGAAGGTCGTGGTGCCATACTGCTGCTCCACGTACTCGCAGAGATGCTGAAAGCTACGCGCCAGTATCCACACGATGCTGTTGGGTGGCTCTCTGTTGACAATCTCTACGCGGAACAATTCGGTACTCATGATTGACTTCTCCATCGGGAATGAAAGGGTATGGTTATGGCACAATGGGTTGCAGCAAAGTCTTCTGCGGGGTGAGTAGACTCTTGGGCCAGTCAATAAGTCGACCTGCCTTCGGCGTCCCCGTTGCATTCTGCATGCTGGGTGCCTTCGGTGTTTCCTCTACCTTCGGCGGCCCTGGTGTCTTCGGTGTTTCCTTTACCTTCGGCGTGGTGTGGACGTACAGAACCTCGACACCACCGCAGTGCAGAATATGCTGCGCGGTGAGCCAGGATGCCTTCCAGCGCTCATTCCTGAAGTCGGGCTCCGAGCAGACCAGTTGGGTGATCCCGGCGTCGACGATGGCACGGGCGCACTCCGCGCAAGGGTACCAGTTGACCGCTATCCCCATCCCCTCCGTGCGGACGCCATGCCGCGCCGCAAGAAAGATCGCGTTGCGTTCGGCATGCTCCCAGACCATCCCCTTGAGCGGTGCCTGGTGGAGTTCCTCGCGTGTCACGTCCATGCCCTGAGGTAGTTTGTTCACCCCCACGGACAGTGTCGCCTGTGAGACGGGGTGGTAGATGACAGCCCCCACCTTGGTGCCCCGATTGGGGCTGCGTTCGGCGACGATGTGGCTCATCCGGTACATCCATAAACGAAACTCGGTCATATTATCCTTTGAACCGGACGCGCATGATCCGGCTTCTCTTGCGTCGGTTGGTGAAGAACTCCCTGAGGCACAGAAACCTCCAGGGGTGATAGGTCGCTGGGGTGGCGGCCACGCAGAGGGCGGTCACACCGAGTGCAAACAGCAGCATCGAATCGGTCGGCCACACGTTCGGGGCTATTGCCACCAGGGGAAGAAGATGCATCACAGTAGGTCTCCTTGAAAGGAAGTACCGTTCCGGTGGCTTCCTATGAAATTACTGCGGGGAATTCCTTATGATTTCTTGCTCTCGCGGATGGCGGACATCTCATGCAGGCTGAACACTCCTAGCACCTCTCGCGCCATCTGACTCATCGTGGCGGACAACAGCCACACCCCCACGAGGAAGCCGCGAGCGTTCGGAATCGCCATCTGGTACCAGAAGACCAGCAGAAGCGTGTTGACCACCGCCGGTAGAAAGAACAGCCACTGCAGGGCAAGGAAGTTCTGGAGCAGGGAGCCGACACGTCCATTGTGGTACTCCATGACACTGGACTCACCGTCCATGTAGCTCTTATTGACGGCGCTCAGTGAGAGCACGGTCAGTACGAACGACCCAGTGACCACGAGTACGGTGAGACCCAGATACCAGAAACAGAGATAGATTGCAGTCAGGGTCATATAACTTCTTCCTGGGTAGTCGAGACACCCTGCAGGTTGCGCACCTGGATGAGATCCCCGTTCCGCCTGCGGACTTCCTGGGGGATATGCTGGAACAGTTCTGGGTGCCGGGAGAGCGTACTCTGGACATTCGGGTTGAGTTTGCGGAGTCGCCCGGCATGAGGCAGAAAGCCGCCATTCTCTGCCGCGAGGCGTTCCGCCGCCTGGACGTAGATACCGACCTCGTCACGATCGATCCGACGCTTCCCTACTTGTGGGATGTGGGCGAATGCCACCCGATGCTTGCGGATCGCTTCGCTGAGAGATGGAAGGTCACGCTGAAGGGCACTTCTAGCCGGAAGCCGCCCATCCGGTTGCGCTGCAGCCAGTCTCTCCGCATGGGCGATGTGTTCGGCCAGAGGGATGTGCTGACGCTGCTTCCGGGGGATGTGTGCAAAGGCTTCAGGATTTCGCCGCATGTGTAGAACCAGGGCATTGTGCTGACGCTGGAACGCGCCCGTGCACCCGAGTGCACCGTCGTTCTCCCGTGCCAGACGCTCTGCCTCGGCGACGCGCTCGGCCAGTAGCTTCTGCTGACACACGGTCTTCGCTCGCGGGATGTGGTCAAAGGCATCCGGTCGGTCCCGCAGCATACCGGCCAGCCGCTTATCGAGGACGATGAGATCGGTATACGAAGGCAGCAGGCCGCCATTGGCTTTCGCGATCTGCTCTGCGATCTGCACATGGTCGGAGATCTTCCGATTGACGTTTGCTTCACGCGGAATGTGCGCGAACGCTGCTGGTCGCCTTAAGGTCGCCTGGGCAAGAGATGGGTCCACGTGCATCAGGCGCGTGTACCTGGGCAGAAGCCCTCCGTTCTCCTGGGCAATCCGCTCCGCCTGGGTTACACGTTCCTCCAAGGAGACATACTTCCGTGTTGTGTCCATACCTTACCTCTCACAGGATCAATACGGCGAGGAGGGGATGAACCGGATATATGGGGGCGTTTTTGCATATTGCGGCTGAGGCACCGGACTGCGGTATCTCAAGGTATGGGAAAACTACTTGTACAAAAATTGCACCCCGACGCCAAGCTTCCAACCATCGCGTACCCCGGACAGGACCTTGGTTACGACATCTACGCACTTGAGGACACCTTCCTTGAGCCCGGAAAACAAGCGGTCGTCAAGACAGGCATCGCCGCTCTCTATGTCGCAGTACACGAACGCGTCTGCACGGGCGGCTGGGGTGAAGCGGAAAAGCCGGTCTACGGCCTCGAAGTCGAAGACCGCTCCGGCATGGCGGCCAAGAACGGTATCCACATCATGGCCGGAAAGATTGACGCGGGCTACCGTGGCGAGATCGGTGTCGTCATGATCCTGATTGGTCCTCCGCAGCAGCGGTCGCCTCGGATGGAGGAATCACTCTCCCGTCAGTTATGTTTTGAAGGGATGGAGGAACTGGAGCGTACCCAAGCCATGCGGTCGCAAACTCAGGAGCAAGTCGAAAGCTATCGAAGGGCCTATGGCGGATATCCAGCAGGCGAGGGATTCGGCTACATGATCAAGGCCGGGGACAAGATCGCTCAATTGCTGCCGCGCGAAGTCCTCGCCTCGAAGGTCGAGGAGGTTGGGAGCCTCCCGGAGAGCGGTCGCGGTTCCAACGGGTTTGGCAGTTCAGGAAGATGATGGGGTGAATGTTCCCCAATCCTTAGCGGGTCAGCGAGAATAGAGTATGCTCACGACACTCACCACCCCGCTGCTCGACGCCGCCCTCCAGACCGACCCCAGACTGGCATCCCGCTTCCACCGCTGGGTGAACGCCAAGGCCACTCTGGTGGAGAGCATCGCGACGCAGCATATCTGGAACGTGGACTTCGTCGACGCCAAGGACACCTTGAGCCGAGGCATCGACGAAGTCATGCGTCAGGTCTACGAGACGTCTCTTCAGGAGTTCTGGCGGGTGCGCGAACTCAACATCCGCCTCGACAACAACTGGGACCTTCAGCAGCGCACCTACAAGGCCCACGTGGAATTTTGTTCGAGTTGCCAGATGAACCAGGCTGCCGGGCGGATCAAGCGGCTTGCGAAGTTCATGGACCTCGCGAACGTCCCTCACTATGTGGAAGTGCTCAAGGAAGTGGTTCTCCTCCACGAGGCGGTCCAGGCGGTGAAGCCGTTCATCGAAAAAGGACGCAAGCCGTCCGAAACAGCCGTGGAGATCGACCTCACCCATACCGGCGAGTGCCCCATCTGCTGCCGGACGCAGAAGCTTACCGCCAACCGGAAGATGGTGCACCACGGTTTTGAGATCTCTGGTGGCAGCGGCCACTACTACGGCTATCGCCGGGGCTCTTGCTTTGGCGTTGGCTACCCACCCTCCGAACTCTCCTGTGAGGCGAACATTGCCTACATCCCGGTGCTGGAGAGAGCGCTGGCGGAGACGCGGAAGCACCTCGCGATGCTGAACGGCAATGAGTATGAGTCTCACTCCGTAACGGAGCACTGGCGCGAAGGAATTCGCATGGTTCCGCGCACCGTTGAATACGCTCGTGGAACCAAGGAGTACGCGAAGGTCAACGAGTCGATGATCCGTGAGGCCGAGTTCCACATCCGGGGCTACGAGGAGGCGATCGAGACGCAGAAGCTTCAGATCAGCGTCTGGAAGCCACGGCCTCTGTACGACGACCTGCACGCCTAGGCATTTCTTCTCGGTGTAATCAGGGCCACCCGCGTCACGGCGGTATCTCTTTGTATGAGGGGTGCTGCACGCGGGATGGCTGGGTGCAGCACGAGGAGAGGCCGTGCATATTTGCTGTTATTCAGGTGGGCACTCATCGGCCCTGGTTGCGATCGAAGTGGTGCGCAAGTACGGAAAAGAGAATGTCGTCCTGCTAAACCATGACATCGCGGCATGGTCAGAAGGTGCAGACGTGAAGCGGTTCAAGCGGGAGGTCGCCGACTATCTGGGACTCCCTATTACTTACTGCAATGCCGAGGGCTGGGAGACGCAGACACAGTTCGATGTAGTGATCGAAGCCGGAGCGTTCAAGGTCGGAAATGGAACGGCACTATGCACCAATCGTATGAAGACGCGCCCGTTTGAGGCATGGCTGAAGAAGAACGCCAACCCCGAAACCGATGTGATCTATTACGGATTTGACGCGAACGAGCAGGCCCGTATCCAGCGGCGCTCTAGCCATCTCGCGCATCTGGGCTTCCGTTCCCAATACCCATTGGCGCACTGGGAACGCACGATTCAGACCACCGCATCCATCGGTATCGACAAGCCAAACACCTACAACGTTTTCAAACACGGCAACTGCGTGGGCTGCCTGAAGGCTGGACGACAGCATTGGTATATTGTCTACTGCACCCGCCCGGATGTCTGGGAACGTGGTAAGGAAGCCGAGGAAGAGATCGGCTACACAATCATTAAGGGTGCCAGCCTGGAGTCACTGGAACCCCTGTTCTCCCGGATGCGGAGTCTCGGCATCGAACCCACGGAGCACGTCCAGCCCGCTACATTCTGGGCATCTGTGAGAAAGGTCATCAAGGCGGTGGTCGTCGAGGAAGAAGACGCCCCTATGCCTTGTGAGTGTAATGCATAAATGATCCTCTTGAACCTCAACAAGCCGTGCGTAGTGTGTAAAGGCCATAGACTTGTTCGTTCCTGTTTCACTGATATAACGGGCTGGGAGTTGTTACCTTGCCCAGTTTGTGGGGTGGGCGTATACACAAGAGCTACGGATGCAGTAGAGGATGCTGCGACCTGAACCCTGGCATATCCGCTTAAGTCAATTCAGCGCGAATAGCGGCTGCAATAAGAGCGTTGTGTTCTTGCGCGATCGTCAACGGGCGCACATTTGGCATAATCCAACAACCATCTACCTGGCGGCCTTTATGATGTGGAGCAAGTGTCGCCTCCACCTTTACCAGCGAGTCATGCAGTGACTGTAGAGTTGCCAGTGTCCAGTAGGGATAGGCCACCACCAATTGAGTACATCGTTGACGATCTGACAGAAGGACTTCGAGATTCTTCAGCCAGGGCAGTATCTGGCCGACGTAGGTTGAGTGATGCAGGGCATCGGTTGTCTTACCACTCTCCAGACAACTCGCGTAGTACGTGAGCTGTTCTCCAATGCTGAGTAGTTCACGGTGGGTCTTGTCTAACTGCGCAATACCATTTCCGATAGCCATGAATTACCACCTTTCTACGAGCAGTGCGAGGAAGTCAGTCCCGTTGACGGAGACGGCAGCCGAGTAGGTGCCGGTCACTGCCGCGGCGAAAGACGATATACCCGCTTGCGCGGTCGTGTTGGTTGTGTAAACCCTTACCGTGTAGGCAGTATTCGCCGCGATGCTGACCGGCAGCGCGGCGCTCGCCGAGTACGTGCTACCGGTCGAACTCCAATTGATATTGAGGGTGGCCGACTGCACCAGCGTCCCCATATTGCCGCTCCACACCTGCACCACAAAACTCGCCCCACCACTGTAAAGCGGCGGACCCAGAGGCTTTCCGTTTATGTCCGCGAGGTTGCTGGTGGTTTTCACATTAACCGTGAAGGAGACCTGCGTCGTCGTCCCCGAAGCCTCCACTGCGGCAGTGTTGTACGCGTCCGTAGCCGTGTCCAGAGCCGTCGCGGATGCCGTTCCAAGCGTGATATTCGCTCCGTTGGTAAGGGCCACACTATAAGCAAAGTTCTGCGCGTTGGTTTTCGCAGCGAGCACAAAGGATGTCGGTGTGATATTGATCGGGTACATCTGGCCGAGGTTAGATGGCGGGTTGACCGAGTACAGAGCTACTGTTGGAGCCACCGAGAAGCTGGGGAACGGGTTGCCTCCAACGTCCTGAAGGTATGGTGTGCCGGAAGCGCTGTTGAAGTAGATCGTCTCTCCATCGTTGGCAAGCGCTCCGTTGGTCTGCGAGAACAGCGTTGTTCCCATGTGGCGTTTGGTGGGGTTGACACCTGTAGGGTTGCCGGACCCATCATAGAGGGTCATGCTGCCCGTAGTACCGACAACCACGACATGGCTGGCGGAGCTGCTGCCCAAACCGAGACTCCCGGCGCTAGTGTTGGCTCCCGTCACGTCCGCGCCCCACTGCGCTGCCGCGCCGTAGGGGGTGCAGGTGACACCCTCGCACCACACCGTGCCCGTCCCACCCGTAGGAGCGATCAGCAGCGCTGCGTAGATAGCCCCCGCTGGCGCTGTCCAGTCAAAGGTATAAGACGCCTCCGAATCGAGAACGAAGGGCAACGTGAACTGAGTGTAATTCGACGCCGACCACCCGATGGTGGCACTTGCCGTCGCTCCGTAGTTGACGCGGAGGACCGGATCGGGAACGCCGGACGTATCCACAAACCCTGTCACCGTGACGCGGTAGGTGCCTCCCGCGACAACACTAAATGCCGGGGAGTTGGCATAGTTGGCCCCGAGTGCGGAGGCATTGATCAGCAGTGCATTGTAGTTGTAGGTTCCGGGCGCTCCCGCCGTATCGAAGGCCGTCCCGTTGAGCGCCCATCCCTGCGTGGTGCCGAGCACAAATGTCCCGTTAGGAACGATGCTTTGGCTGGAACCTGTGTATACGATAGCCTGCTGCGCTGTCACATCCGCCCCCGCTTGCGATGGCATGAGGTTTGCAATCGGTGTGATGCTAGTTGCAGTGACTCCACCAAGATTGGAGACATTGCCACTGCTCGATACGGCACTCTGCACGGCACTGGACATAGCACCATGCGCGAGGCCAGCGGTGGAGTTGAGTGAGGCTACACCCGCGATGTACGCGGTCATGGTATTGCCGGGTTGGATCATCGGAGCAGAGGCAAGGATAGCGCCGCCCGCCGTGATAGTCGCCCCACTGGTATCAAATAACAGCGCGACGGAGACTGCTGTTCCGGCTGTGATGCCCGAAGGCGAGAACGTAAACGTTGCACTGATACGTCCGGTATGGCCAGGAGTCTGCACGATGTTGGCATATTGCGCCGTCTGTGCCAGATTAAGTATCACCCACTGCGGTCCGCCCGCCGTCACATAGTATGAGTCTATAAAAGCGCTCAGTGTGTACGTCTGCCCCGCTACAAGCTGGATCGTTGAGGATTCAGTCCATTGGCTCGCCCCGCTCGCAGCGGAGGAAACCAGGAACGACTGGCAGCCCGGTACTGGTGATGCGGGGTTGGGATTGGAAGTCACCACCGCCTGCACAATCTCCCAATCCGCACCGGGATTGGTCCAATAGGTCCATCCGAATTGCAGATTGGAATCTGGGACGAGGTTGACCGGCGTTCCAGTCACGGAAGCACTGCTCAGCACGTTGGAGATAGCGTTTAGCAGGTTATCTTGCGCGGTGTACGCGGCCTCAAAGGTAGAGGAGAATGTTGCTCCTACAATGGAGGTGTAGTTAGAGGTGTCCGACCAGAGTACGGGTGAGGTCAGGGTTGCGAGATAGGCTGTCAGGTTGGAGAGAGCAACTGTATAGGCAGTCGGAGATACTCCCACCGCCTCAGCCTGTGAGGTATTCGTCGCCTGTGCGTTGATCAGGGTGTTGTAATCCGCGATAATTGATGCTTTTTCACCGGGGGTGAGAATGCTCGTGGAAGAGATGGTGGACAGTAATGAGTTGGCGGCATTGGCAGAGGCCTGTGCATTATTGGCCGCCGTCTGTGCGGTGCCAGCCGAGGTATTGATCGCAGCAGCAATGTTGTTCAATAAAGTGTCTTGTGCCGAATACGCTGCTTCAAACGTCGAGGAGAAGGTGGTTCCGACAATCGTGGTGTAGTTGGATGCGTTGTTCCATAGTACAGGGGAAGTCAGCGTGGCAAGATACGTTGTCAGGGACGAAAGGGCGGAGTCATACGCCGTGGCGGAAACGCCAACGGCTGCCGCCTGAGTGTCATTGGCCGATTGGGCAGAAATCAGAGAGTTATAGTCCGCGATGATGGATGCTTTTTCACCGGGGGTGAGAACACTCGTAGCAGAGATGGTATTGAGCAGGGTTTGCGCTGCGTTGGCGGCTGCCTGGGCATTGTTCGCTGCGGTCTGTGCGTTGCCAGCAGCGGTATTGATCGCAGCCGCGATAGCATTCAGTAAGGCATCCTGTGCCGAATATGCGGCTTCAAATGTTGAGGAGAACGTCGACTCTACGATCGTGGTGTAGTTGCTGGTGTCCGACCAGAGTACCGGAGAGGTTAGAGTGGCAAGATAAGTCGTCAGAGCAGAGAGAGCGGAGTCATACGCCGTGTGGGAGATACCGACGGCTGCCGCTTGAGTGTCGTTCGCACTTTGTGCCGCTATCAAAGAGTTATAATCAGCGATAATCGACGCTTTTTCACCAGGGGTCAGAATTCCCGTGGAAGAGATGGTGGCCAGTAAGGAGTTGGCGGAGTTTGCGGAGGTCTGAGCCGCCGCAGCCGCAGCGGCAGCACTGGCGGCGGTCTCCTGGTTGGTAGCGATGCCACCCGCCAGCACCCCTCCAGGATCACTTCCGCTCAGTCCCTGAACCTTGCCGTCCACCACCAGCAGAGACGCTTCTGTCTGAGCGTTGGGGTCCGACGCGATCGACCCCACGTACAGTTCGATCCCGTTCCCTTGACCGCTCCCCGGTACCCCTACCAGGATGTAGGCGCTCTGAAACTCGAAGTTGGAAGACGAGAACAGGCTGCTTGCTCCACAACGCACCATGGCGGCTGGGAGTCCACCGGCAAGTCGATTGGTCTGAGGTTCTCCATCGGTGTAGATGAAGACGATCTTTTGCTGAGCCGGGAGCCCGTTCAGCAGCGTCGCCATATTGGTGGCGTCGGTCACGTTGTTGAGAAGATCGAAGCCACTCGCGCTGTCAATGGTCATGGTGGTCGAGTCCATGACCACGACGTTGTAACTCCCGGCATTCCCCGTCAGCGCAGAGGTCTGCGGGCCGTAGTTGTGAGTCACGGTGGTGCCTGACAGGTTACACCCGGAGGTGCCAAGCGTGGCGGACGCCCCTAACGCACTGACGATCACCTTCACGACGCCGGTGGTGGCATAGACCTTCTTGGTGACATTTCCATCCGGAAAGTAGTCCGTGTTGGCGAGGATGCTGGTGGCCGTCGAGGAGGCACCTGCGTTCAGGAACCCGTTGCCGTTGCATGTGCTGAGGTTGTTGTAGGCGTCTCTTGCCTTCAGCCAGTAATAATACTGGGTGGCCACCACGTCGTTGGGGTAGGTGTCGTCGTAGGTGACCGCGCTGCCATTGATGTTGGCCAGCGTCTCCCCGATCTTCACAGCGCTGGCGGGGGTGTTGGTGGCGCACCGCCATACTTCGAAGACCCCCCCAGCATACTGAATGAGGGCCTCGGAGGAGGTTGAGCCAGTGGGCAGGTTGGAGAAAGTTGAAGCCGGACCGGGATTGTTCCAGTTGATCTGGATCGCGCCCACCTTCCCATTGGTGGTGAGTCCCAGATTGTAGTCCAGAGGGCCTACCGTATCCGCAGCAGAGACCCAGGAAGTCGTGCCATCCGTGTACGGAGTCTCGTTGGACCCTAGTTCGAATTGCACTGCATCGTAGTAGGCGGTGAGGGTAGGCGAGGCAGGCTGTGTCAGCAGGGAGATCGCTGCAAACGATGCGCCCGCCGGGGCGGTGGCCGAGAGGGCGGTGCGCACATAGGTGGTGGTATTTAGGCCACTGGGCGAACTACTGAGGACGGGAGAGCCGATCGTGACCAGGGAGCCGCTGACGAGCTGATACCACTGGATCGACAGCAGCGCCTCGGTTGCGGTTCCGGCCATGACATAGGCCGAGAGGGTGTAGGTGCTGCCACTGAGGACAGGCAAACTGCTCTGGGTCAGGATACTGTCCCCACTCAGAAGCGCTGCCGCCGCTGATCCGGCGTAGGTCGATGGGGATGTAGCGAGGGATGCGCTCGCACCACCGCTTGTAATGCTCTGCCACGCCTGGAAGTTCCCCCAGTCAAACCCTGGATTCAGGAGGAGATTGGTGGCGCTGATGTTTCCCATGGTGTCGATGGAGCGTACGGCGTACAGATACTGCATCCCACGATAGTTGTAGGGTTCGAGTCCAGCGTCACGATAGGACTTGGTACCGGGTGTGCTGTCTTTGAGCGTCGTGAGAATGTTCCACGTGTAGCCCGCATTGCCTTGACCCGTGATCTGGTTTTCGTTCGAGAGCCGCTCAATCTGGTACCCCGCAATACCGGTCTGGGTAGGAGCCGCGAAGGTCACGGTGATGCTGTCGTCCGCGTTCGCGGTCGCGGTCAGCGGGGAGGGAGCGGTGGGGAAAGTGCCGTTGGAGGGGGAGTATCCCAGCAGGTCGGCGAACTGAACGGTGTAGGAAGCAGGCGGGTTGGAAACCAGGCTCGTCGCCACGCCCGGTGCCTGCACCATGGTGGCCACCTGAAACTGCAGCGTACCGGCCAGTTGGTCGACGGTGCTGGTCAGACCGTAAAGGGTGAAGGTCGTGCCCTGCACTTGATCCGAGGTAAAGACAGCAGGATCGGCGGCGGAATTGAAGGACACCAGATACCCCACCAGGTCCGAAACGTTCACCGGGTCCCAGGTGAGTTGTACCTCCCCCGGCGACCCGGTAATGGGGGTGGAAGAAATGACCGGAGCACGCGGCAGGATCGTTTCAGTGGAGGTGATCGACACCGTGGCGGAGAGTGCGGACTGCCCGCCTGTGGCATTAATGGCGGCGACGGCGTAGGTGTAGAGAATGCCGTTGACTGCATTGAGGTCGGTGAACGTTACCGGGCCGGAGGCGGTTGGCACCACCTGCTGAAGTTGCTCCCAGGCGCTGGTGGCTGGATCTTGACGGTAGACAAGATAGCCGTAGGTAATCCCGTCGGTGTTTCCCGGAAAGGTCAGGGTGATGGAGCCGTTCGCGTTGGCTGTTAGGTCTGCCGCCACCAGTACGGGTACCGCCGGTATGGCTGGAACGTTCCCCGTCAGGCTCAACGGCCCGACGATGTTCGAGGAGGATGTGACCCCGGAGAGAGTCACCGCCTTCACATAGTAGTAGTAGTTCTCCTCGGTGTACGGGATGTTGTTATCCTGGATCGCCTGACCGTAGTACGGGGAGTATACCTGGCTGTAGACTGCTGTACTGGCGGAGGTGCCGTTCCCGCGATACAGAGCGTAATGGTCGAAGTCCTCCTCGGTGTTGGGGGTGGCGATCGTGATGATCGCCCCGGTGTCCGGGTTCGCGGCGACTCCGGTGATGACCGGTGCAGACGGGAGGGCGGTCGACAGAGCATCGGTAAAGGAGAGGATCGCGCTCTTCGCCCCGGCCTGCTGCAGGTAGTCCACGGCGCTCGCCGTCACCGAGACGGCAGCCCCTGCGGGAGTTCCCGTGATGGAATACTGGCCGGTGCTGACCCACGGCTCCGTGAGTGTGCGCGTGCTGACGGATCCTCCCTGGGACCAGTTGATCGAAAACTGATAACCGGTCAGGAAGGCGGAAGGGTTTCCGGCATACCAGGAGGGAACCGCAGGGTCACTGAGGGAGATCAGGAAAGAAGCAAGGCGTGGGTCGGACTCCAGCGTAGTCGAGACCAGAGCGAGTCCGGTAGGAGCGCTTAACGCTCCCCCACCTGCGGGGAGCAGGCTGGGATCAATCAGACCGAGGGAATTGGTGACCACGACCTGCTGGCTGTTGGTAGCCCCTGCGGAAACGGTGACCGTCTCCGTCAGGGACTCTCGCAGTGGGCCATTCGGAAACGGCTGTGTGACTAAAATGACTTGCGGATTCATCACCATCACCCTCATAGGAGGGTGGAAAAGTCATGGCCATGGAGTTTGCCTCCGTTCTTCTGAGGAGGTGGACGCCTCTAACTGTTGTCGTCCTCGTCCGGGTCGAGCAGTCCGCTGTTCTCCAGCAGATCGGTGACGCGGCGGTCCTCGTCCGCCTCGTCGAACATCTCCGCGCCTCCGCGCGAAGGTGCACCGCTTCCCCCACTGGCGGCTTTGGCCACATTCAGCCCGTGGGGACTGCGTGAAGACGACGTCGCAATATCCGCCCGGCGCACCCCCATGGCTCCCGTACCAACCACGCGAGGAGTGCCTCCCGGAGGAGAAGGCCGGTGCTGCCCTCGAATCGCGGTACGGCTCACCTGCCCTCCCTCGGCGGGAGAGGCGATGCGTGGCGGGGCTGTAGGTGCCCCAGGTGTGTCCTTCGTAACCACAGCCGGTGGCGCTTCCCCTTTCGCTCTTTCCAGGTGCAACGCCTGAGGCGGAGCGGGCAGCTTCATCTCACGAGCCTCCTTGGCGAGTACCTCGCTCAGGATGTTCGAGAACAGGTCCAGGCCCGGAGTGTCCTTGTGCGTGGAGCAGGCAACAAACGTCGTGGCTCCCAGTTGACTTTTGAAGGCAGCGTCGCTGAACTCCCCGGTCGCCGCGCATTGGCAATCGGCTTGTACCATCAACTTGTGAATTGCGGTGTGGGTAACTTTCAAGGGACTCTCCTATTTGAGACGGATACTGACGCCGCCGAGCAGCGAGCGGTTGACGGTGCCGCCGAAGATTCCGAAGCGGCGGGTGACACGGTAGTCGAGGGTTCCGAACGGCTGATAGCCGGTGACCGAATCTTTCGCGATCCCCACGTTGACCGTCCAGCGGGGGAGTACCACCGCGTTGTTGCCGAGGATCGAGGTAGGGGTGAAGAGTGTGTCGGCCCCTGTCACGGGGAGATCCTCGGTACCCACCAGGAGGAACTGGCCGGGGTGCGCGGGGTCTGGCTTGGACACGGTACGCGTGAGCTTCACCGACGTCTTATAACCGCCCGTCTTCTGCTGCTCCCAGGTCCCGATCGCCGTCGTGAACTTCTCCTGATAGTGTGTCCATGTTGTCCCTTGGAAGGCTAAGGTGGGATCACGCTCGGCGGGGTTGTAGAACAAGTTGACGCTGTCGAGGGGAGGCAGGCCCGCGCGGGCCTCTTCCATCGGGTATCCCGTCAAGGCCCCTGTGACGTCATTCTGATGGGGTGCCAGGGTCGGAAGGTGGGTCTGCAGTACGGAGACCTGGGCGTTGGCCTGAGCGACCATCGTGGTCAGGGTCTGGATCTTCGCATCCTGCCGCTGCATCAGCGCGATGACCGCTGGGCCAAAGGCGTCGCTGGCCTGCTGCTGGACCAAGGGGGTCGCCTGCTGCGTATTCTGCGCCACCGCCGCCGTGCCGACGTGCTGGAAGGTCTGCTGTAGCGTCGCAGTGATCTTCTCCTGGTCGGCCAGACGGGTACGCATGTCGCGGATGTAGTTGAACAACACGACGCTACCCCCGATAGCACCGATATAGGCCAGCAGTTTGAGATGGTTCGGAATGTTGTCCTTCAGGTAATCCCAGAAGGTGGTACTGGCCACCGGGATGAGCGCTGCCGGTGTTACAGGTGGGGTGGATGCTACAGGTGTTTCAGCCATGGCTACGCCTCGCTCCGATGGGAAGCCGCCGAGATCTTGATCGGCGGGGTGGGTGGTGCAACGTGTTCCTCCGTCGTTCCGGAGTGCACCGGCAGCCCGAAGGCCCCCGCTGCTTCCACGACGCAGTTCAGAGAAAATTTCCACTCCTGACCAAACTTCGCGACCACCTCACGGTAGTTCTCAATCGACGCATCGATCTTCTTGAAATGGTCCACAATCAGGCGGTGCTTGATAATCCCATGCACGATGGAGAGGTTCTTGGGACACTTGAGCCGCTCCTCTTTCAAGGCCAGGATGACCTCGGCGGCGATCTTGCTAGGCGAGGTGGTTCCGGTGAGGATGAGATTCTTGACCAGGGCGGTGACCGTCTGCTGGCGACCATGCCGTTTGATCTTTTCGACGTCCAGTCCATCCTCAATACAGGCGGGCGGCTCCTCGTATTTAAGGTCTTCCGCCAGAAGCATGATCTGCTCCGGCACATCGAGGGACTCCACCATCGGAGCGTAGTAGAAGACACGTAGAAAGTCGGGGAGGTGGCTTAGGTTGAGAAGATTCCTTACCGGAGTCTCGACCAGCAGTACCTTGGTTTTCACCTCGATCTGGACACAGGCCACGCCGTCCCGGAGTTCTAGAATCGTGCCGCAGAAGTCCCGTTGTTCCCCATCGAGGATGCGCACGAAGGAGCCGGGCAGGAGGGTCAGAGCGCGGTCGAAGAAGAACTGCTCACACTCGTCGATGAGACTCTGGACATACGCATGGTCTACAGGGATGGCCTTCGAGGGTTGCCCGGAGTCTCCCAGGGTCACGAGACCCACAACGCCAGTCACACTCTTCAAACGAAGGAGCGCCTGAAAGTTCTTCGAGCGGGCAAAGACGTAGTTCCCGGTCCGCAGTTCAAAGAGGTTCAAGTCCCGTTCGAACACCGGAATGAACACCTCCACCGGGCTCTCGCGGAAGATGGCGGGTAGTTGGGTGCCGAGACGCTTGAGTGTGCTCTCGGCTGTTTTCTCGGAACGTAGTTCCACCATGTACCAGTGTTCGGTACCGAGCGAGGATGTGTCCCCACAGGTCAAGATCATGAAGTAGCTCCAATCAGCCGGGAAAGTTCGTCGAGAGACATCTCGGAGGGAACCTCTGGCTTCGCTTGCGTGGTATTGTCCTGAATCAAGTTCGATTGCATGGCACGTCTGCGGATCACCTGTCTCTGCTCCGGTTGTGCCAGCACCGAGGTTCGGCCCGGAAGCAATTCCACCAGTTCCATAAGGAACAGCGGAATCACATCCACGGGAATTTGCTGTGTTCTCGTCCATTTCAGGAAGACGGCGGTCACGGCCTTGAACTCGGGGAAGGCCTGAGCGATCCCGGAGTTCTCGAAGAATGCCCGTGCATAGACCTGAAACAGGGTCTGGATGAGTAAGGCCGGTCCGGAGACCTGGGCCGCTTCATCCGCCAGCTTTAATACGTCCACCATCAGGTCCTCGTGTCTGGCCTGAGGCCGGACCATCTCCGCCAACCGTTCCAGTACCTTCGTCGCCGTATCCAGCAGGCTTTCGGTAAGCGCGAGGGCGCAGTTTTCCGGGGTGACGGAACCGGTGACGGCAACGGTCTGCAGCATGTTGACCGCCATGCGAATCCGGCCATGAGCCATCTCCGCGATATGCCGCAGGCCGTCGAGAGTGTAGGGCAGCTTTTCTCCATCGGCGATGGACATCAACCGGCCCAGAATCTGTTCCCGAGGCACCAGGGAGAACTGAAGGAAGGTGCAGCGGGAGACGATCGTCTTCGGGATCTCCCGTGCATCGTTGGTAGAGAAGAGGAAGACAGCTCCGGTATGGGCAATCTCCAGAGGCTTCAGATAGACATCCCATGCCTCGGCGGACAACCGGTGCGCTTCATCGATCAGGATGACCTGCCGCTTCCCAACCCTTGTTCCCTGGTCAGAGTTCGATAGAATACCGCGTGCGGCGGCGACGCCGGAGAAGCTCGCTGCATCAACCTCCTCAAAGTCCGGGTGCTGGAGATTGCCGTACGCGTCATAGGCAAAGGACTGACAGGAGGGACAGTCCGTGCAGGTGTATGGATTGTTGGACTGACACATCAGCAACTTGGCAAAGAGGTAAGCTACCGTGGTCTTCCCCAACCCCTCCACGCCGGAGAAGATGAATCCACGGGTCATGTATTCCGGGTGCTTCAGGACGCCTGCCAGGACGCGCTGCACGCGCTGCTGGCCGACCACCTCATTCCAGTACGCAGGCCGGTTCGAGATCAGACTCAAGACAACTCCTAAGTGAAAAGACGCGGGGATAGGTCTCCGGCCACCCCTGCGGGTGGCCGGTACTAGGGAGATCCGGGCTGCTACTGGTTGATTTCGATACCGTCTCCGCGAAAGACACGGTGAAGGTGTACCGGAGCATCCGGCACCAGAACCTCCTCGGTGCCTTCAGCCTCGTAGAGACGGAGGAGGCCTCCCTCCACCTGCAGCGTGTCGCGGACAGCGGCGGCAAAGGAGTGGATCGCGTTCTTGGTTCCCGACAGCCACTCGAACCAGAAGCGGTCGATCGGCGGAACCTCCTTCGACTTACGAATCTCGCGCTGTATCCCCTTCTTGAATCCAGGCAGATCGAAGCCCCGAAGAAGAGCGGCACCCGCGTCCAGTTCGTTGATTCCGTCCCCGACGTCGAGGGAGAAGATGGTGTTCCGCAGGATACGCTCTTCGCCCTTCTTGTTGACCAGGAGACGGCGCTCCTGAAAGGCGATGGAGGCGGAGTAAATCTGGGCCTGCTCTCCGGTGCCCAGCAGTAATGTCGCTGTCGGGGAGGTCGGTGCAACCACGGCAGAGGATGTCGGGAAGAGCCGGATATGCGCGGGGGAGGCCAGACCCACCCAACTCTCGGACTCAAGTTCAGTCATCGCGAAGTAGGTGCTGACGATCTTCTCGGTCTCCAGGTCTTCCAGCTTCTCAATCTCATCCGGGCCGAAGCGGGTCGTATCCTGGGCTCGCCGTGCGAACTCCTCCTTGTACCGGGAGTCTTCGTAGATCCGGGCGAAGAAGGACCGGATCCAGTCCGAACCATCAAACTTCCAGGCCACGCTATAGGTCTCGACGCCCAGCAGTTCGAGGAAGTCCTTCAGCAGCAGAATCATACTCTTACTGGTCTGCTCGACATAGATGCGGCCCTCCGTGAAATCAAGAATGACCGGAAACTGTTTGCGCACTGTGGCCGAGAGGGTCTTGGCATCGGCCTCGACCGTCTTCTTCTCCGCAGGGGCGAGGAACTTATATGGCTTCTGCGTCGCGCAGTAGGACAGATCCTCCCGCAACGAGTTGCGATCCCCCACATCCTTGAATTCGTTGTAGACGAACCACAGGCCGAAGATCGGCTGGCCGGGGGCGATCTGGAAGGAACCTACGCCATACCGGAATCCCTTATCGAATTCCAGCACCATGGGATCGATCTCCGAGCCCTCGGGGTCTTCGTGCTTGACCGCCTTGAAGTCCGCCAGGGCCTGACGCTCCTCGGAAGACATCTCGCAGTCCTCATCCAGGCGCGGACGGCAGTAGGGGTTGATGCCGATGGCCGTAGTGTCCATCTGACGGACCACGGCGTCGGCGGCGAGCTGCGAGTAACTCAGCATCTTGCGGGCATCGTTGAGCGTCGCCTCGAAGGCGGGAAGAGATTGGATGTCGAGCCCGAGGACCGACCAGTTACCACGAGAGAACATGTTGGTGTTCCTTTCTGAAGTGCGTACGCTGCACCCATGAAGGGAGATACCGAACGATGGACCCTGGTACGCTATTGCTAAAGAAAAAAGCTGTGGAGAAGGTCCTTCAACGCCGTGGCGCTGATGCGCGAGGTCAGGCAGGCCGACGGATCGTTCTTGGAGGGGCAGAAGCAGATGGTGGGGATCATGCCGATCGCGGTGACCGCCTTCGCCATACCCCGCGCCGCGATCTCCCCTGCTCCCCGGTCTCCCTCTTGTTTGCCCTTCTCGTTGTCGAACAGGAAGAAGACCTGACGCACGCCAAGAACTTTGAGGTACTGGAGATGCATCTCGTTGAGCGACTTGGTGCCACTGCTCATGACGGGAACCTCGGGACAGAGTAGACGGCAGGCCAGCACATCGAACGGACCCTCGACCAGGACCACATAGCGGTGCCGGATCATCAGTTCCAGCACGCGGTCGGAGTTGCCGATCCAGGAGGGTCCTTTGAACTCGAATGTCTTCCCCAGTTCGGCGTACTTCGAGACCGTGTCATTGAGGATGAGGTCCCAGCCAACCGGACGGATCTTGCCACGCACCGGCTCCCCGGTCGTATCCACGTTGGGGAATACAAAACATGGACCGGGAGCAATATGCTTCGGGACGTAGAAGATGTCCAGTTCCTTCAGAATGGGCAGTAGGTTCTGCTTGAACATGAAGAGCGTCGCCTCCCATTGGCGGTGGCTGACGACGCGATCAGCGGCGGCCTGGTACCGGTCAGGACCGCCCTTTGGGATGATCTGGGTCTCATAGAGTTCCTTGGTCTGCGTCATCAGGTAGCGTACGTCCTGAAAGGGGCCAGTCCTGAACTCGTAACTGCTAATCGGCATGGGGTGTACTTCCCTTCTTGTCCTTTGGTAGCCGGACTTCCACATTGGCCATGACCGCCTCTGGCACTTCATCCCCGTCAAATTGACCCAGAACCCACAAGAACACCATGATGTCCCGGTAGTCGTGCCGCAGGACACTTGGGTCGCGCAGGTCTTCCTGAAAGTCTTTATAGAGTTCTTCCTTGGAGGCGCAGGCGTGAAACTGCGTGGGGTCGTGGCACTGCTCCGGATTTCGCGACTGGCAGCCCTTGCATCCCGTGACACCGTGGCTTGTGACCACGGCCTGTGTGCAGTTCTCCGGGCATGGGCGCAGGTATTTCTTGAGGTAGCGTCGTCGATGCCGATGAACAATCTCCTTGAGCTGTTCGACGATCTCCTCTTTCGATTTCACGCGAAGGCTATGCAGGACTTCGGGGTCCATCTGTCACTCCGCTGCTTTCCATATCTTCGCTAGGGCTAACTTCCGGAGGAATTCCTTCTTGGAGACACTATTCCCAGCGATGCGGAAGCGCCGCCGTCCCGCCATATAGGTTGAGAAGGAGGCTCCGCCGATCTTCGTCGTATGTACATCGTTCTCACTGGCTTTCGCAAACCACTTCAGGGTCGAGGTAACGTGTTTGGACGCATTCTCCCATGCCGCCTCCTCGGTACTCTTGTAGTCCAGGATATCTTCGTCGATCGTGACCTTGACAGCCGATCCAGAGCCCAGCACATAGGCTCGCTCCCAGTCCACGGACTCATAGATCTCCCACTCATGGCAGACGGGAAAATAGCGGGAAGCAGCCTGAGGGAAAACAGACCGAACGATCTGCTCAAACGATGGGGATGTGGGGTGCTTCTTAGTCGTCATCGGGTTCTTTCAGGTCAGTGTGTATACGAAGAAGGTTTGCCGTTCGTCCGCCGATACGTCCGCATCCCTCACAGGGATGGCTGATGTGCGACAGACAGCCGGTATGCTGACAAGGCACTCCATCTGGAAGATCCCGCCGCTCGGCCTTCACAAGCAGGTGCTCGACCATGTGGCGAGTGATAGGAGTGTTGACAAGGCCGATCTTCTTCGACTTCACGCCTTGTCCTTCACAGCTTGCAAGGCAGCCGTACGCGGCCAGTAGATCTTGGGCATGGCGGCGGAGCCAGGTGGTGGCGGAACCTTGATCACGTAGCTGACCTCCTGGCGAGACGAGCCAATCCCACTCTGCGCCAAGGGCGGCCACTTCAGGGTGCTGGGAACCTGCTTGGGTGGAATAACATCCACGATGACGCCTTCTTTGGTGCGTGTGTGACCCTGGGCCTGGCTGGTCCAGCGCACCTTGGTACCGACAGAGAGGAATCCTTCTTCGTTCTCGTTGCCCTCCTCCGTCAGGAAATCCGGCGAGGGAGGGTGCGCCTGACCATCTGCCTCACCGCGACCCACCGCAGTGAACCCGAGCCGAAAAGCCTCTCCTAAACTCCAGAGCACCCGGTGCGTCGAGGAGCCATCTTCCTGAATCGCAGAGATGATCGATCTCTCCAGGTAGCTGAGTTGCCTTTGGTCGTACTTCGAAATCCGTATTCCACTCTTGTCTGCTTCTACAATCGACATGTTGTCTCCCTTACTGATCATCCTGTGTAGCCTCCCATTGATCGATGGTCTTGAACTCCCGGAGGAGATCCCCGTAGGTCGTCCCATTGAATAACTCCAGTTTGGGTGGAAGGCCCTTCTTCGGTCTCAAGACATAAATCCGGTCAGCATTCCACGCCAGCAGCGGCTGATGCGTTATGGCGAAGATGGTATAGCCATGGTTCTTGGTGAGGTCCTTCAGCAGTCGGGACAACATGGGTACACGGTTTGCGGAGACGTTGTTGAACCGCTCGTCCACCACGACCACCTTGGCGCATTTGAAGCGCGTAATCATGATGATCTGAAGCAGGAAGGCGGTGATGTTCCAGATCGCGCCACCGAAGGTCTCGAAGATTGGTCCGGTCACATCGCCATGCCAGACCTGCAGTTCGAAGCTGTTGCCTCGCTTGCCCTCGTTCTTGCCAATCTTGAAAGCCAGCGTCGGGTCGTCCATCGCCAGACGAAGGCCGCCGGTCACGATGGTCTCAATCTTCTCGATGCCGTTGGCGGAGATAATCTGGATGGCCCGGTCGATCGTCCCAACCGCCTTGACCAGCATCACCTTCTCCTGCTCGATCTCCGTCAACTGCTTCCCCAGCGCGGTGCACCGCTGCTGCGTGAAGGTGTACCGAGAGGTCACCGTCAACAGTTCCGTGTTAAGTCGGGCAAGTTCGGTTTCTAAGGCCATGTTATGTCTCCGTAGTCTCCGTAAGCAAGCCACGGAGCAGGTTGTTTGATCTGAACTACACATAGGCGATATATCGTTACTGTGTAGTGCCGGTCAACGTCTCAATAACCAAGCCATTGAGCAGGCTGTTGAATCACGAGAACTGCTCCGGATCATGCGTGTCTCAGTCACCAAGCCATTGAGCAGGCTGTAGTGTCTCGATCGTCGTCTTACCCATCCCGACGGCCTGCCCAGTCTCAGTCACCAAGCCACTGAGCAGGCTGTAGTGTCATGGCAGCCGAAGAGGTAGCCGGTCGTAACTTCGCGTCTCAGTCACCAAGCCACTGAGCAGGCTGTAGTGTCCCCATACCTCCTAACTTGAAGATAAGAGGGGTGTTACGATGGCGTTTGCGCGGACCTCGTCCGCTTCACGCTTTTTACATTGAGACTATCAATCGCCGGTACTTCTACTCCCTTGGGAATCAGGCGTTTACAAGATTCGCGAACCTACTTCGTTTCGATGACCGCTATACCTTCGCGCTGCAAGTTCGATCCTCAGTGTACGTGGAAGTGAATTCGATGACCCGGACCGTGGTACACCACTGCATCCTGTAGGTAGATACGCCGGTCGAGGTCCACACTGGAATTTCTGATCGGTCATCTTCTATCTCCTATGGATAGACTCTCGCCGCCTTGAAGCGAAACGGGGAACTTTACCTGAAGATGTTGAGATTGGTCTCCCACAGTCCTCGGGTCATCCGTATCCCGCGATCGGTCTGTGCCACCTGTATGTACTCCTCCGTACTTTGTTCGAGCGTGGCGGCCAGCGTCTTTGCCGTCTTGACCGCGATCGCGAATGGAGCCCAGTCCACCGGCGGACCAAACGAGAACCCGCCCGGATTCTTCTGCGCGTTCAGCGCCTCGATGCATCCGCTCTTCGAATTGATCTCAATGCGGACGTTCTCATCCGCCCAGCGCAAGGCCGACTGGAGAGCATTCAAGAAGCGGGCTGCGGGAATCTCGCCCAGCGGATGTGCTGCCGCTATACAGGAGGTAAACAGGGCATCCCCGATGCGATGTCCATCCGTCACCAGTTCAAAACTTTCCGTCAGAGCCCCCCAGTATCCCTCGACCGTCTTGATCAGCCGCTGCACATCGAGATCGTGCAGAGCCTTGAGGAAGCTCTCCCGTGGGTAGGGGTAACTGCTCTCCGCCATCCCCTGACGCATCACCAGACCAGAGGTCGTCGGCAGCAGCAACTTCGAGTCGCGCAGTACCGGCGGCGCGGCCAGCGTATAGGGACGCACATTCACGCCCTGAAACATTTGGGGGTCGAGTTCTTTCGCCACGATGCCGGGACGGTGAAGCTTCGACCACGGCGTCTCCGTCCGCAGCGTGTGAATCCGTACCTCGGAGGTACCCACCGCGTCCGTCGTACTGAGGCGGAGCATCCCGGAACGGTCCGCCTCCAGTTCCAGGTCCTCTTCGCGGATGGCGTCCAGTGTCAGGGCGAGGTGGTTGAAGGACGCCACCAGCGAGCGGCTGTCCGCGCGGTTGTAGTTGAGCGAGCGGACATAGCCGAGGTTGCTGGTCCGATAGAAGGCGAGCCCGGTGTCGGTAAACTGCAGGCCGATGTAAGGTGAGGCGCTGCTGTCAAGTAGTTTTGATGCGTCCAGGACGCGGCGGAGCTGGAGTCTTGTGATCTTCATAGGGTTCGGTTAGCGGGCCTCGAAGGGTGGGGGAAGCGCGGAATAGTTGATCGCGGCCAGCAACTTCGGGGAATCGTCTTTGAACGCCTCGTAGAGGGTCTGCCCGGTAGGTGCTACCAGGTACGGAAGAAAGACCTCGGACATCTCGGCCTGCCCGGCTTCCACCAAGGCAAGCTGGGCCTCGACCCAGTCCTTGACAATGCGCCATGCGATCCGGCGCACTTGCTCGTCGAAGTCCCTGTCCTTCTCCCGGCGGCGGCGGGTGGCAGGGTTCTTCACCTCTGCCAGCATGGCCTTGCGAACGCCCTCGAACTTGCATGGCAGTTTGAACAGGATTGGATAGCGGTTGACCGGGAACTCAAAGCTGACGGCCTGTGGACTGCCATCCTGATAGACCACCATGACAGAGTTCGCCCCCTTGCGGGAAAGGAGCGCCTGGATCTCACCTACCGTCTTGTGGTCGTCTATTTTCGTGGTGTAATTCAAAATGGGCATAGGCAAACTCCCCTGAAGGAAGATACCTCTCAGGGGCATCCTGTTGCTTATATGTCTACGCGAAGACCTGCACGGTATTGGAGAGTGGAGAAGGGCCGTCCCCGGAGTTGGCCTGCACGTTGAACCAGTAGGTGGAACCCGCCAGCAGCCCCGTGAGAACGACCGAGGTACTGGTTCCGGAGGACAACACCTGCTGCAACGTAAATGTCACTCCATCGGTCGAGAGGTTCAGATAGTAGGAGGTCACCAGGTCAGGCCGGGTCTTGGTCCAGCTTAACTGGTAACCACCCGGCACCTGCACCGCCGCGCTCAGCACTGGAGCCAGCGGTTGTCCAGCGTAGGAGTCCATCGGTTGGAAGAGCATCTCCCCAGTGGTCACCGTGGGGTTTTGCAGCGTTGTCGCATCGAGGGTGCTGAGGATGGACCGGCTCACCAGATCAATGCGGGTCTCGTAGGTGTTTCCACTTCCATCAACGGTCCCGACCAGCACCTCTCCCGTACGCAGGGACTCGACATCGCTGGTGCGTACGAAGTCGACCGCATCCGCGCCATACAGGAACCCGGAGGCCATGCTGAGTTCAAGGGCCTCAACGACCTGCAAGGTTGTGGTCTCCACCTCCAGCATGAGTACGCCGGAGGCACCGTACAAGGTGAGGACGCGCTGGCCGCCAAAGCTGGGAGTCGCCTGCATCGCGGTGTAACTCTGCGCGGTCACCGTAGACAGCGCCAGAGACTCCACCGCGTTATCCGTGTCGGTCAGGGTTGCGTTGGGTGGGAACTGCAGCAGTTCACCGCTGGAGGTCAGGAGGATGGTCGCGTTGTAGTCGGAATGGATCGCGTCGAGGATGGTATCCGCAACGTTGGGGGAATAGACATGATAACTTGCCTGCACCACCGTACCGACCCGCTTCTGGACAAGGGCGGCATCCGGCCCGATCAGCAGGTAGACATTCCCTCCCCCAATGAGCGAGCCGCGTTTGACTTTCGTAAACTCGGTTACCAGGGTGGAAGTCACCGGAGCGCCCCAGGTCTGCGTGGTATTCCGCTGGGCGAGAGTGCCAGACCAGGTCGCCCGGTTGAGCACCTCGGTGGCTGGGTCCGCCGCGCGGGCCGCCACGTCGAAGGTGAAGGTCCCTACCACAGGTGCGTTAATTCCGTCCGTCACCGTGAGCTGGAAGGTCAGGGCCTCCCCACCGATCAACGCACCGTTCGAGGTGAAGACCAGGGTCGGAGTGGTGAGGGCGGACAAAACCTTCATGGGCGTCCCTGCGGTCTGCGCCCATTGGTAGGAGAGGAGACCACCTTCCGCGTCGGTCACGGTGGGAGTGTAACTGACCGAGGTGTTCCGGTTCACCGGGATCGGGGCCGTAGAGGCGATCACCGGCGGACTCACCAGCGGGTAGGTCACGGTGCAACTCTGGGTCACCGGCGGATGCAGCGGGTTGCCCAGAGCATCCGTGGAGACCACGGAGACCGTGACGGTGAGAGTCTGCAGCGCCGGTCCCACGGACTTCGGCAACGTGAGGGTCGCCTGACTGCCTGTGGACACAAACACGGCTGCGCCGGTAGGGTCGGATAGGGTCCATGTAAAGACCAGCGGGTTGAGGTTCGGACTGAAACTTCCCGAAGCGTCAAACCGGTAGGCTGCGCCGAGCAGGGCGGGAGTGAGGACGGTTGGGGAGAGGGTGACAATCGGCGGTGAGTTGTAGCCAGTATAGAAGCGAGCCGTCCCATCTCCGGCCCGCTGTGCCAGAAAGCCCCATGGCTGGAGCGCAGGCAGCACGGATTTCGTGCCACGAAGGAACGTCGCGGTCGCGTTGTACGGGAAGTCAGTACGGCTGGTCAACAGGCCCGTGGATGGGTTCAGCGAACGGATGGAGACGGGGGAATCCACTGCCGGAAACGCAGTGAAATCCTTGGTGATATACGCCAGCACCAACCCGTCGGGAGAGAGTGACAAGGTTGGCTCCACGAGGGACTGCGTAGGAGTGCCGGTGAAACTCTGGAAGGTCCATGCTCCGCCCGCTACCTGCAGGTTCCCAATCAACAGATTGCCAACGAGAAATAACTGGCTTTGCGTATAGTAGCCCTGGGCCAGGTAGCGGACGGGGCCGTCGCCAATCACGGTCAGGCGGTTATCCACGTGACGCGCCTGGAAGGTGGTAAGCACCGAGGGTGAGACAAGCTGCCATACTGCACTGTTGGTGCCCGGCACCGCTCCTGTGGTTGCCGGAACCGAGGTCAGGGAGAGGTAACTGCTGCCGCTGTAGTATACGGTCACCGCCGCCGCGTAGGCCGTGCTGGCGCTCCATCCGTTGAAGGTGCGAAGGTACAGCGTGATTGAGATCGGGAGATCCTGGAAGGTAACCGCCTTGGGATGAGAGCCGAGGTAGATTTCGACGAGGACGCCGTCCGGGGAGAACAGTGTGACCGAGTTGTAGCGGTTGCCCGTTGAGAAGTTCTGGGAGATGTAGGTGTCAGTGGCCACAACGCTTCCAGCAGCGTCGATCTCGAACCCTTGAATCAGTTCCTGGGAGGAAGTCAGCAGGCAAGACACGATATAGCAGTTGCCATTGCTGAGCGCGACCAGGTCGTAGTCCGCCCCTACCGCGCCCCCGGTATCAATCGTGAAGGGTCCGCTGAGGGTGCTGGTCGCCGGTGTCCAGGTGTACTTCACCAGTTGAATATCGTTCGGAGTGGGCTCGATCTGGCCGATGAAGTGAAGGTTCCCCGTGGAGTCGAGCGTCACCGCCGGATCAAAGGCGATGAGGGAACTCTCGACGTTGGGGATCGCCGCGACCTGTGCAAAGGTAATCCCGTAGTTGGCGGAAGTAAAGACAGCGGCTCCCGAGGCCGTCGACTCAGACACCATCCACAGGATGTTGCTGGCATCGACCGCAAAGGCCGAGTTGCCCGTCAGGTCTGCATCCACAGACCATTGACCGGGAAAGGGAGCAGTCGCCATCTTATGCGGTCCTTCCTACTAGGTGGAGCGGGTGATTGCGATGTTGGTGTGCGTAGATTGCTTCGACCGCCGCAAGGAATTTTTCGTGACTATGATCCAGCTTCATGCGATTACACGTGGTGCAGCATGCAACGGTATTGGCAGTGGTGTAGCCCTCTGAACTATCGATGCGGTCAATGCCATTCCAACGAAAATCGGAAACATCGGCGGACTTGCGTTTACGGCGTGAATACTCTGAGATCGTGGCACTCGGTGCCACCCCGCAATAGCTACAATCGGTGCTAAGTAACACCTCGAACTGGGCATCTGTGAGGTGGAAGACTAAGCCTTTGTGTTTCGCCGTTCCACGATACTGATTCATGATCCATTTGAAGGGGGGCTTGGGCTTATAGCGAGAGCAACCGCAGTTAGTAGTCTTTGGTTTACCATGCTTGTTATAACCGAGTGCTGTGCCTGCCACGATTTTTTCAGTTCCGCACTCGCACAGGCACTTCCACAGAACTTGACTGTTTTTGTTGAAGCCTACCGGTTCGAGCGCTGTGAGTTTGCCGAACTTTTTACCTTGAAACGTAAGTCGCTCCCGTGCAAATCGCAAGGTGGTAACGCAAGGCTTACAGGCAGTATCCGCCTTAATGCCATACTTATATGCCGCCTTCGAGGCGTAGTGGATCGATGCACCACACTCTCGACATGGTTTCTCGTATGCCATCTATAGCCCCTCCCCTGAACCTTCAAATCCAGATCCCTCCGCGTCCTGTTCTTTCAAGGTCATCCCCTTGGCAAGACGGTTCACAATGTCGGTACGGTCAACAATCGCCTGAGCCACGTTTCCGTACACGTTAGTGAGAAGTTCGTTGAACTTAGAATCACGCACTGTAAAAAGGTCGTCCTCAAGTTCACGGGTCACCGTCTCGGAATCGATTCCGAGGAACTCCAGAATGGTCGATACCGGAAGGGATCCCTTGGCATATAAATTAAAGAGCATTTCAAAAAGGTCCCCGGAGTCGCGCAACGCCATACGTCCGAAGGTGACCTTTGGGTAAATCCAGCGAGGACGACCGTAGTTGTCAAGCTCGTAAAACCCTTTTAAAATTGAAATTGGCTTGAAAATCAAATTTTCTATGATATTCGTCAGCGACTCGCGATACTGGGTGTAGGACGTGTTCAGGAGTTCGATCTGGATGCGGTTGGAGCCATAGAGCCCCTCCCCCACCAGGATCTCCGGGGAGAAACCCATACCAATGGCCAACTGAGCATTGAGATGTTGATACTCATCCGACAAGGCCAGCAGGCGACCCTGCGAGGAGATCTCGTTCCACGTCATGTCATAGTTGGCCACGATGGTAAAGTCAGGATCACTCTTGGCTTCGTCCGCCATCGCGCGAAGTTCCTGCACCTGAATCTCGCTGACCCCTGGGGCGGTGATGATCGTCTTGGGGGTCATGTTGCGCGAGGCCAGAGTGGTTTGCACCTGACGTAGTTTTTCGCGGTAGATCAGGTAGCGCATCACGCACTGGAGCATGGAGCGGCCATGCAACTCGTACCCGGCCTTCTTGCGGGCGAAGTGGATCACATACGGTCCACGGAAGGGGTCGGTGTTCAGCCGCAGCACACCCCTGCTCTCCAGCATCTCGCGGGAGGCAAGGTCCAGGTTCTGATCCTCCAACAGCGACTGCTTCTCGACCTCCGTCGGCTTGTACATAATCTCCGGGTCGGGACCCATACTGGCGTCGGAGGCCAATTCCACCTTCTCCGGGGCCAACATCTGGATACGGTCAAAGCCCTCATACTCCGGGTTGGTGACATGGGAGAAGATCTCGCGCTCCTGCTGGCGCTTCTCGGTCACCTCCTTCAACTCTTCGAGCAGTTCTTTCTTTCGTTCCAGCAGGTGGAGGTACCGCTTGAGGTCACTGATCTCCTTCGCGTGTTTGGCGTCCGCCGCTTCCGCCAGAGCGTGGACTGCGCCGTCCGGCTGATCGGCTCCTCCCATGTCCCCGCTAAATCCGCCTCCGCCGCCCCCCGTAAATCCGGGTGTGGCGTCGCCCCCACCATTCTCCTCGGCTCCATCGGCTCCGTCTCCCATCTCCGGGTCACCTTCCATCGGAGCGTCGGGGGCCGCTGCGTCTGCGGTTGGATCGGTTTCAGGATCACCAGGGGCCGCCGTCTTGACGACCACCGCCGTCCGGGGGTTTCGTCCACGGACCAGGGCAGCCAGCCGCGACCGGTTCGCTCGAATCTCTTTCTGCACCGCAGCCGGGGTCTCGTCTTCATCGAAGTCGATTCCCGCCTCGGCCAGCTTGCCAATCAGCACGTCAGGGTTACCGACCCATTGCAGTCTGCTGGCCAGCTTGGATTGCTTGCGTTTGGCCTGAATCCAGTCCTCGGTGATCTCCCGCTCCTGCCCAACGATGGGGGCATTCTCCGCCTCGCTCATCGGCGAAATGCCGGAAGCGTATCCACGTCCACGAGCAAGGGCGATCTTCACGACGTCGGACACCTCCAGTTCAAGGAAATTCTTGGGCTGGATGACGTACAGGAAGCTCTCCCCGATAGTGGCTTCTTCACGGGACGCCTGAATGATGGTGTTAAAGAACTGGGTGTCGTTCATCAACCGCTGGAAGAAGTCGAAGATATAGTCGGCAAACGGTTCGACCGAGCACTTCGGTTTCTCCAACTGCATCTTGGAGAGCGGCAGTTCGGTATGCAGGTTGATGGCCCGGTTGACCAGTGGGTCACGATCATAGGCCAGGCGGTAGAACCGTAACTCCTCAGGCCGCGACTGCGGCATTTCGAGCGAGTCCACTGGGAACTCGTAGGAGTAGTACCCGATGTTGTCCGAATCGGCAATGTTGGAGGGACCGACCTGGCCGTCATTGAACAGCGAGGCGGTCTTCATGCGCTCCTGCCCTTCGGCAAGTTTACGCAGTGACTTCGCGCGGACGGCCATCAGCCGCTCCCGCATCACGAAGTCGCCGAGTTCCTTGGACTCGGCGGAATGGCTGTCCCAGCGACTGACGGCATAGTGCTTCTGCACGGGGGCCGGAGCCACCTTCTGCGCCGTCTGCTGATTGCGATTCCGGTTTCTTCCACTTCTGCTGCTGGACTTTGCCATTTGTTACCGCCCCTATAGAGAAGTCTTGGTATTTCGTTTCTGTGATTTCCCTGCCGCTTTCGGGTTAAAGGCGTCCGGGTCGGCGAGCAGGCCTCGGGTAGCTTCGGCCAGCAGCGTGGGGTCGAGGTCGATGGTCGGTGCACCCGATTCTTCGTAGCCTTCGTACACCAGTTGTTCCGCCGTCTTGGTCTGGGCAGCGGCTGCTTTGCGCTGCCGCGCGGACTCCATCTCAACCGCCTCCTCCATGACCACCAGTTCGCGCAGTCGGCGGCTCCGGTCGTCGTTGAGGCTCTTGAGCATGTCCCGCAGAGCGGTTAGCCGCTCGCCCTGCAGCAGGAGTCCTTTTCGCAAGGCCGCTGCTTCGTCGCTGTCGAGCAAGCCGCTGTCCGCCAGCTTTGTTTCCCGGTCGAAGATCGCGTCCAGGTGCCGGTGGGTGCGCATAAGAGCATCCCGCGCTACGGTTGCATCGTGCACCGTCTCGTAGACCTGGTTGGTCATGACACGGGCCAGCAGGCGGTGGTCGGCATAGGGGGTCTTGTCGTTGCGAAGAAAGCTGGGGAGCACCTGTTTGGCTTTCTTCGGGGAAGGACCGATCTGCTTGCGGTGCAGGCCGTAGGCTCTCCGCTGGGCCTCCTCCGCCCGCAACTTCTCCGCGATCTTGTCTTCCAATAGGGTTTCGAGCCGGGACTTAGTACGCTGTGGCAATTTCGGCCTCCTTTTCCAAAAATCCTTCCGGGATATCCGTGCGAGCACGGTGGGTCAGCCGCATAAACCGGCCTTCGCAGCAAATGCACACAGTCTTGTCCCCGATACCCAGCCAGTCGCGCAGCGCGGGCACGAGGCACTCCTTGCGCACGTTTGGAAGTGCGGCAGGTTTCTCCTGGACCACCGGGGGGGCGCTCGGCTTGCGCCGGATCGATCGGGTCACAGGGGCTGTGACCGGGGCAGCCTTGAACCGGGAGGTTCGGTCCCGGCCCAGCAGTTCGTCCAAATCGTCAGAGACCATCTCATCGGCTTCGATGACCTTGTGTACGTCCGGCTCCGGCGCTGAAGGCGGGAGCACCGGTGGGGGTGGCAAGGGGGTCGGAACGGTGACCGCAGTCGGCGTCTCCGTCGTGCGCGGGGGCTCGGGGGCTTCAGGCTCCGTCACCGCAGGGTTCTCCACGGGAGGGAAAAGGAAGGCCTGAGGAGGTGCAGGAGTCGGCTGCTGTTGGGGCTCCGTTGGGATGGGTGCCTCCCCCAACTCCTGGGCCGGAGGTCTCCGGGTAGATGCCACGGGCAGCGAGCCGAGGAAGCCTCCCAGTGGCATGAAGCCGCGATCGGCTACGGTAAGTCCCCGGCGAGCCTCGTACTGCTCCAGAGTCTCCATAAGGAGAGGCTCGTCATCGCCCGTCTCGTCAAGGCACCAGAATTCGTGCAGTTGACAGGCCGCGATGACCTGCGTGCGAATCGTGGCCGCATCGGTCGCCACCTGCTGGACCTTGTCCCTGTCCAGATACCAGACAGCATGCCAGAACGCTTTGAAGGCGCGGGGGTGCAGGTTGTCTTTCGCCCACACCAGAACGCGTTCTCTGGCCTTGTCTGTTCCGGCTACCAGCGCCCGCACCAGACTGTCCACGGTCTCGGGAGTGAAGTCCTCCGGGAGATAGGTTTCCAGGCCCTTGATCTGGGTCCAGCCTGCGGGGATGTGGTCGTCGTCGCCGGTGAGGTGGTGTTGCACGTCCCAGGAGGGGCCGTACTCGGTATCGCATTCAATCGGCACCGACCACTTGCGCAGGGCATGCAGCTTGCGCAACTTCATCAGGCGCGTGATACGCGGGATGACAAACGGGATGTACTCATTTTTTACGGCATAGTCCAGTTCGTCATGGACCGAGCCATGCATCCGCAGAACCGATTGCACATAGAACTCTCCCAGGGTGGCCCACTTGCGCACCCGGTTGATCGCCATCCGCATGAAGTCGCCAGCCAGTCCCTGCAGCGGGACATTGACCGCCACGCGCTGGATCTTGGACATGAAGCGGTTGTAGTCCTGGGCGTTGCGGACGCCAGACTCCGGATCCTTCCACGCGCTGTCCATGATCTTCTTGAGGTGGGCAGCCTCCTCGATGTTCTCTTCGGCCTCCGCCTCACGCTGACGCTTGCGAATCTTGACGTAATTCCAGAAGTTGCTGTACTCCTCTGCCGTCGGCACATGGATACGTTCAGCGGCCATCGCGGAATCAAACTTGATGACCCGGCCCGTCGCCGTCGAACAACGCATCTCCTCCCGCGCAATCCGCTGCAACTCCTCGCAGAACACCTTGAAGGTAGGAACACCGTCCCAATACGCCTGCACCATCAGTTCCGTTTCCTTCATGGTGATGGTCGGTTTTTTCTTCCGCATGTTCTCGAAGATGGTGTACTTGGTGCCTCCGTACAGCAGGGCGAAGTTGATAATCTTGGCGAGATCGCGGAAGGTCTTGCGCAGGGCCTTGGGGGTGTGGGGATCGTTGAACTCGGGGAAGACCTTGGACGCGGTCAGGGAGTGAAAGTCGCCCGAACCCTCAAGAAATTCCTTGATGAATTCCGGCTCCCCGCTAACGTTCGCGGCTACGCGCATTTCGATGTTGCTGTAGTCCGTGGAGAAGAATGTCCAGCCATCCGCCGCTGTGAACAGGGCACGCAGGTTGATGATCTGGTTAGCGTCCAGCTTCCCGTTCTCGATCAGGACGCCATGCTTCTCCGCGCAGGTGGTGCAGGAGGGGACAAGGCAGATCGAGTAGCCAAGGAAGTTGGCAATGTGGTTCTTGATGATTCCCGGAACCTGCTTACGGACCTTGCGCTTCTCGTAGATCGCTTCGCGATGACGTTCCGGAGCGTGCGCGGGGTACTTGTCCGCCACCGTCTGGTCGCCATAGTCGTCTTCGCGCTCAGTGGTGGCATCCAGATCGTCAGGAAACTGGTTGGCGAAGATCTCCTCTTCGACACTCCCATCTTCCCCGGTCGTCTTCTGCTTCCAGCCCTTGAGCACACTCTCTTCAAAGTCCGCAAAGCAGGAAGGGTGGAGTTCGCTCTCTTCGCGTGGTTCGACAGCTTCCGGTGCAATGAAGTCGGGATCAAGCACGCGGCCCTTGACGAAGCGGTTCCCTCCAACCTTTTTGATCGCCTGCACATTGAGGCCAAAGCCGCCATCGCGGTCGAACTTGCCTCCGGATGCTGCCAGTCGGCCACCGGCGACGACGCATTGCTTTAGATAGACCCGAGCGGTGTGGTCGTGCGGGTCGAACTTCAGGTTCTCGGGATGCAGCGCGACATACTTCTTGTACTCTTCAAGCGCCAGCAGGAACTCGTTGTTCGGATACTTCTTGAGCAGGTCAACCATCGCCTCCTTGTCCACCGAGGGAGCATTGGTCTTCTCGCTGCGCTTGACCACCTCCAGCTTCATCTTGTTGAAGAGGAGGTCTGGCAGATGCTTCTTGTCGACGTCAAACTGCGTGTCCTCAATGACGTTGCCGTCATCGTCGGTGCGTTCTTCCCAGCCAACGCGGTTAGCGATCTGGCGCAGGTTTGCCCGGCGCTCTTCCATGGAGCGGGTATGCCATTTCACCACGCGCTTCCATGGCTCCTCGGCGATCAGGAAACGCTGGCGCTCCATCCAGGTGAGCGAGTCCACCAGTTCGCCATCGATCTTGTGGACACGTACGCGGCTCTGCGCCTCTTCACGCATCTGGAACCAGAGCAACCAGGTGCAGATCGCGTCGGCGGCAGCGTACCAGACGGCGATATGGGTAGGTATCCAGGTGAAGGGGACATACTGCACGTGGGAGGTGTGCTTGTGCGCCTTCCGGTCATCTTCACTACACCGGCAGTCATGGCCATTTGATACGGGGCACCACTCTGCCTGCACCTTACCAATCAGTCCCAGATCGATCTGATCGATGCCCAGCTTGTCCTTCGAGAGCGCCTTGAGTCCGCCTCCGGTGTTGGAGAACGTGTCGTCGTCGAGATCGGCCTTGGGGTCGTTGGAGAAGTGAAGGACCTGCACGTCCTCAAAGTGCGGGTAGTCGCGGAAGACGATCCCCAGCGTGCAGCGCATGACTTCGCGGTCGAACTTGGCGTGGTAGAAGACCAGGTGGGAGACGTTGAACAGGCGCTGCAGATGAAAGAGCACTGCCTCCCTGCTGACGTTCTGGCAACGCTCATGGTGGATGGCGATATACACGCCGGAGACGCCATCGACCGAGAGGCAGACGCCCGCCGTCTCGATCATGACCTCGTAGGTATACTCCTTGAGGGTGCGGCCATGACCGTCGAGCAGCGGCTCCCCTCCCGCATCGAACAGTTCGGCTTCGTGGACGAGGATGCGGGTATCGAGGCCGGTGGTCTCGGTATCCACGGCGACCACCGGGCACGGCTCCGCACCTTTGTAGGGTGGCATCCAGCGGGAGGTGTCGGCCAGCACTTCATCCACCCACGCGGCCAGGTCCTCATCGGTATCGATCAGGCGGAAACTTTTCGACGCCATCCACGGACGCTTCAACGTGCTGATGTCCAGACCTTCGAGCAGCGCTCGATAGAGCGTGCGGAGCGACTTGTCCTTGCGCTTGCGTACGGCCTTCGGCTGAGGCACGATCAGGTCGCTGTCGGCGATGGAGTGCTGCGGGACGCGGCGCTTCCGCTTCGGCTTGACGCCGGTCACCACCTCCTTGTCCGAAGACAAGACAGTGGTCAGTTCCAGTAACTGTCTGTTGTCCGGGTTATCCACGCGCAGCCTGTGCCTTCTTCTGGCGGATGTAGGCGAGCACGGTCGGCCCAAGGACCCGCGCCAGAATCTTCGGGTCCCCGGCATTGGGGTCGGCCTTCTCTTCGGCCCGCGAAGGCCACGCGTTGAAGAGGTCTTCCAGGTAGTCCTTGGCGACATCCACCTGCTGACAGGTCTGGACATCCTTGGCCGCGTGCTCCACATAAGGTCGGAGAAGATCGCGGAAGTGAATTCGCACCGGTTCTTCGTCGTCTTCCTTCTCGTCGATATCGACATCAGCGATGTAAGGAAGGTCGAACTCCTTCTCGATCCAGCGCAGCGCCGCCTCGCGGCTGACCCCCAGCTTCTTCGCGACAAAGAGGATCGAGTTGTAATACTGCTGTCCCGGCGGACAACCAAAACACCAGCCATCGTTGCTGGTCCGGTAGAGATGAAAGGAGGGTGTGGAGTCGCGACCGTGAAACGGGCACGAGATCGTGATGGAGGTAAAGCCGGTCAGGCGCTCCACCACATCGTCGAAGCGGATATCCTCTTCCGCGCGGCGAAGGCGTTCCGGATGGGTCTGGAGAAATCCGGTCCGGTACAGGGTGACCGCTTCTTCCAGATTGAAGGTTGCGTCCAAGGCAGGGTGAAATTCCGGTTGTCCGGGTTCAAGGATCTTGTCTTCCATGTAAGGAGATACCGAACCCGGACGCAGGGCCGGTATTATGCAGCCGCCCCCTCCGCTGCATGCTGCGGCGCGGACACGGCCTTAGGCTTGCGGGGGCGGTAGACCTTGCGCTGCGTCGGCGGCTGACTACCCGAGGCGTAGCACTCCATTAAGTCCTGCAGCCGGTTCCGGGCGCGGGTGAAGAGCTGGTCGGAGAGGCCGAGCGTCTGCTGGGCCTCAATGTAGGTATCACAACTCAGCAGCACCTGGAAGACGCTGGCCAGTTCGGGGTTGTGGGTCTCCACGTACGCCTGCACCTCGTCCAGTACGACGTGATTCTCTACGGCGTCCTGCAGGACCTGGGAACGTGCGGAGATGGACGGGATGGCATAGTGCAGGTATTCGTCGTCGACGAACGTGGCGTCGGCGAGCGCCCCGGTTACGATGATGAGATTGTTGGTGCGCACGACCGGATTGTTGTGCGCTTTCTTTGCCAGGGAGATGAAGGCATGGATCAGCAGGTAGTTGATGAAGTTGAGAAAGCGCGGTTTCGACGCGCCGTAGGATCGCTCCGGGTGGAAGGTCTGCACGCGGTCGCTGCAGCCCTCAGGCCGACCGTTATAGCCGGGCGCACGGTAGATGGTCACCTCGGGCAGTGTCATCAGGTAGAGGTGCAACTCCTGCTCGCGGTCCTGCTGATCGTCCCGTGACGATTTGGCCATGTGCCGCCGGACGAAGTTGCGTATGTGCAGCGGATGACGTTCGAGGAACTCACCGTAACTGGCGGGGACCACATAACCGTCCACCCCTACGAAGTGGCCGTCGGGTGAGATGGTGTAGGCATCCACCACTGGCACCGGAGCGTCGTTCGTACTTGGTTCGAGGGGGGCAGTCTCGCTGGTGGACGGCAGCGGGCGGCAGCTTTCCAGTTGGTGGGTAAGGTGTCCGACAAGAGTGTTCAGGGTGGGGATCGAAGTGGATACAGCAACACATGAAGTCACGTAAAGCCTCCAAAATCAACTGGTTAGGCTGCCGGACTCTCTAGGCACACTTCGGGCGTTGGATTGAGCGGACGCCCATCGGCGTCAAAGAAGCTCAACCGAAAACAAACACACGTAGGGCCTAGGGGTTCGGAGCGGGGTTTAGGTCGCCCTCAGTCGTCGGAGGCAGAAACAATGCCTGCGACGGCTGAGGGTAAGTACCAAAACGAGGTGCTCAACCCGATATATCGAGCCGATTTTTTTGTGTGTTTGTTTTAGTTACGGCACATGCCAGCGATTCCGCGAGGAAACAAGGCGTGTGCCATGTCACGGGATCGTGACGTTGGGGCGGGTAGGTGACACTCGGAGACCCCCGGCAGGAAGGGGGTCCTCCACCTGGACATCGTGGGCAGGGTCTGCCCTGAATGACCGATTACAGCGGTAAAGTCCTTATGCATAGTGGTGCAGTCCTTAACCCCGCCGTTTTTCAAGGGACTCTTTGTTCCCTTGCACGTTCGGGTTATCTGGCCTAGTGGCCTTGTGGGTGTCTAGAGAGTAACCGCCGGTAACTTCCCCTCACAAGATACTGAGCGGTGGATAACTTAAATACCGGTACGAAGTGGTCAACACCCCGTAACTCCGTGCAAGCCCGCGTAGAAAACGTTTTACTCGAAGTCTGGGAAAGGAGGCAAAACAGGTTGTGTCATGGGTTAACGTAGTAACCGGTCTGAATGAGTCGTCAGGCGATTGAGTGACTTTAGTAACCTTATTTTAAAGTTACCTGTCACCAGCCTATTGTGAGCGATTATCAGTCAGCTTTAGGAGTTGGTTCGCTGGGTGTCGGACACCGTGCGTACGTCGGTCTCCACACGGTTGAAGCGGCGCTCGTCGTTCTCCCACTGGCGCATCACGACTTCGCGCATGCTCTGCACCGCCGCTACTACCTCATCCACGCGGTCCAGCTTGGCCATGCGCGTCCGGATCTCCTGGATGATGGCTCCATGCTCGGCCACCGTTGTCTCGATCTGCCCAATGCGTACCCCTTGCACTTCGGCTTTGCTGTGGGCGGCCTCGGCAATGCGTCCTACCTCATCGATTCGGCTCTCCAGGGTGGTGACCTTGGGAGAGGTTTCATCTGCCTTCTGCAGCGCTTGTCTGGCTGTCATATCAGCGATCCTCACTGTTGTACCTGACCGGAAGAACCAGGCAAACGCACCGGAGGAGAGGATGAGGCCGAGCGCCGCAAGGAAGATGCCAAAGGAGTTGGTGGTGGCTTCCTGGGGCATGATGGTTACAGGCATGAGCATCACAGAACCTCTCTGGGGTGAAGCTGGGAAATGGAGACATCGAGCAACTCCGTACCCGGCCCTCTGTCATAAAGGGATTCGATAGTCGTCTTTCCGTAAGACTCCTGTTTCCCGTCTCTGGAGGGCGCGGCTTAACGGCGGCGGCGGCTGAGAGTGCCGCGCTGCAGGTCCCGTGCGGACATGGTGGGCCGGGTGTTCATCGCCCGCATACGGTCCATGATCTGCAGGTCACGGAGCGCCACGCCGTTGACGTCGGAGATTGGCACGGGAGGGAGTAGATTCGGGTTGACCTGGAGCGTACGCCCGCTGGGGTCCAGGTCGAGTTTGCCTTCCTCGTCCAGCCACTGCTGGGCCTGCAGGGCGACCAGCGCCGCTGCGTCCGCCATATCGTCATGCGCCCCCTTCTCCGAGGGCGCTTCCACCCGTAGGGTGTACTTGCTCTTGAACGATGCTTCCAGCATCTTGAATTCGGTGATGAACTTCGGCACATCCGGGAACCGGCAGGCTCCGTGGTTGACAAACCCTCTGAGAGCGAAGTACATCTGCGAGTTAATCTGGTCGTTGAGGTGCTTGAGTTCCATGGTGGTGATGCCGTTGATCTGGAGGAGCTGCTTGAAGTGTGCCCCCGAGTGCTGATCGGTCAGCCCACGGTAGCACGGAAGAATCTGATGCATGTGGAACAGCCAGGTCACGATGTCCACCACATCGAGTTCCTTGTACTCCACATACTTCTGCATCTCCTCGATCTGTGCGACGCCGGGACCTTCGAACCGCTCTCCCACCATCATGCGATCGATGTAGTCGAAGATCAGGACCACACCCGTCTCCTCCACCATCTCCAGGTGTCCGATGGCGAGCGCCGTGGCATCGTGCTTCATTCCAAGGTCGAAGCCCCAGAAATACTTGCGACCGATGGTGCTGAGTGAGAACCGGGTCTGGTTGCCGCGCCCTCGATCGATACAGTCCTCCACCTGTACCTCCGGGACATAACTGCCTGTGGCGTCCAGGAACTCTCCCCCGATCTCGGCACGGAAGGTGTCGGCATTCTGCTTCAACTCCTTGTGCAGCCACTCGCGGGGGATACGCGGGTTCAGTTCAACGGTGGACAGTCGTATGGTGAAGATGCCGGACGCGGTCCCTTCCTGCAGGCCCAGACTGTGCAGTTCATACATCTTGCCGATCTTGTTGGAGGCTGAGGAGATCACGAGGACCTTGGAGTCCGGGCTCTCCTTGTCGTCATGCGGCGCGAACTGCGCGGTCGACGGCGTGGCCGCCTTGTACATGTCCGATGAGTTGGTCTCCTTGGACGACCGGAAGAACTGAAACTCATCAAGGGTGAGGAAGTAGTTCGAGGGTCCGCGAGCGGCCTGGGTTGTACAGGGGTAGGCCTTCACGAGGATCGAGGGGAGCACGTCCCGGTTGTTACGGTCGGCCTGCGTGACAAACGACATTTCATCGAGGTTGTTGGTGCGGATGTAGGGAGAGAAGAAGGGAGCGCCGTTGATGCGCTGCCGGAGCTTCGTGTAGATGCGCTTCGCGCCTGTATCGTCGGTGCCCATGAAGGAGAAGTCGATCGGCGAGCCGGGCGGAAGGTCGTAGTGCTTCTGAGGGGCTTCGATCATCAGCAGATTGCGAAGCATGGTGCCGCCGATGGCGGCGACGATCTCGGAGTTATGGGTGACATTGAAGTTCCGGCCAAACAGATAGAGATGGGTGGGGTTGCTGGTGGCAATACACCGCATCTGCATCTTCCCAACGGGAAAGACACCGGTGATATAGCGCCAGCGGACTCGGGGCCGCGTCTGTCTTGGGATACGCTCCGCTTTGCGGGGCAGCCGGAAGACTTGTACCGTGCTGGTCCAGGTGACTCTGTATCTTGGTCCGCAGTCTTTCCCATACAGCGTGGAACGTTCTTCCGACCAGAGTGGCTTAATGCCCAGACTTGCAGCCAGGTGGTAGACCGCTCGCGCCAGGTATTCAAACGCGCTACATAACTCAACACGCCCATCTTCCGCGCAGGTTCCGCCCGAATCCATTAGTCCCTGCAGGAGGGCGAGGCGCTGGGCCTGAGACGCCCAGAGGTATTGGTGGGGGACGTGTTTCTTACCAATCACGCCGAATTCACGTAATGGAGTTTTTATCTTGAGCGAACACCACAGGAACAAGTCGTTCGGCGACGTGGTCCAGGTATACCCGGCGGCAGTGAACTGGCTTAGAATGTGGGCAGCGTCATCTACTTGCAGGGTGGCACACTCACCGAGCCAGAGCCCCAGACAGTATGGGTCGACGGGGAGATTCTGATCGGGCAAGACGATGGGGTCGGCGAGCGAGATCGCGTGGTTGGACTCCCCTTTTGGGGTGGGGGCCTGAAGCGAATCCAGAATCTCCTGCGTGGTACGCACCGCTCCTTGAATCACCTCTGCCGCACAACGATTCCGGCGCAGGTTCTTGCGCTCCCGATGCGTGTACGTATGCCAGAGATGTCCGGCATGGGCGAACGTGTGTGTTCCGTCATCGAACTCAACACGATAGGCCTCTTCTTCCTGGATGGGGTGGGCGCAGGTAACCTGATACGTTTTTCCGTCTTCTCCCAAAACCTCGTCGCCATCCTGAAGATCACCATTCCGCTTGAATCCGGTCGGAGTCGGGATCACCTCCTCGACATCGAGGAGCTTCCCTCCCCTTCGTCCCGCGTAGGAGACCACCGTACTGAATCCCTTGGCGGGAATGTCCTGCCAGTCCCGGACGTTGCACTTGCCTTCCTCAAAGAGCCAGTGGATCGCCTCCTCTTCTGTGAATTCGTACAGGAGGCGTGCTTTCATCGCGTCCCAGATGGGAACTTTCACGGGTTTGTAGTCGAGCGGGATTCCGAAGGTCGCCTTCACGATGAGGCGCTGCATGGGGTAGAGATCAAGTCCCAGGCCCTGCGGGGAGAGAATGAAGTCCAGTTCGGAACCGGTCTCTACTTTATGGTCTTCCGACCGGGCGCGGATCACCGAGTCGACGAGTTGGCCTAACCCGCTCTCCTGCGCTCGTTTTGAGAATTGACGACCAGCCATCCAACCTTCTGCGGAAGGCATGGCCTTCGCAAACAGTTTGAAAAGTCGCAACATGGAGAAACACAAAAAATCCCCAGCGGGTACTACCCGCTGGGGTGCATAAGAACTACCGTGGCCTTGAGGGCCGTTTTTGTACCCCCGCATGAGACGTGCACAATCGATTATGCAGTCTCATCCGAAGGTACGCATTCCGCAGCACTGTGGGCGCTGCGGAAAGCTCTAAACAGAAGTCTCGGGGGAACCCGAACAAAAATCAACCGTGAAACTCAGCGGAAGCGGCGGCTTGTCGATACGATGCTGCTGCACTTACTGACGTTGTCTGGAACCGGCTCGTCGGTCTGTAAGGACAAGCATATAGATCAACAAGCAGTTACGCGCGGTCTCATGCAAGATATCGTGCGGTGGAAATCCATTACCGTCCAATGTTGCTCTCCTCCAGAAGGTCCCACCTCAGGGAGGTAGCCCGTTGCATCAGGCTTATTTCAGGGAGGTAGTCAGTCTACCATGATGCCGAACACCATGCTAGGTGCCACGAAGAATCGATTGGACGATAGAGCCGTTTACCTCTCAGGCATCTCCGTTTGTACAGGATTCGGGTCCTCTCCGCGCCAGAGCCGGTGAAGAGCGCCTAATGCCTCCCGCCACTCCAGGCAGTTGAAGACCAGTTTCCCGTCGCCGCGAAGCTGCCAGTAGGTGCCTGACTCATTTCGCGCGATACGCCACTTCATCGTGGGGACATCGTGGTGAAGATACCAGTGACGCCAATGCGTTGAAAGAGATCTTCGGTTCTGCCGCCGCAGCGCGAATCGCCTCATCGCTGGGCAACACCCGTCTCGGCCAGCGACCATTCCGGCAGGGCGACCTTGAGCCCGCGCAGGGTATGCTGACTGTCCTTGAAGAACTCGATCACTCCTTGCTCAATGCGGAAGTGGCAGCGGTGGTTGGTGGAATGCGCTCCAAAGGTTATATCGGCGTCGAATCTGGGGAATTCCAGGTCGGAGTTCCATCCCCAGACGGACCCCGGACCGGCCACTCGAACATAGTGGGCACACTTGCATCCGGGACAGAAGAACAGCAGGTTGCAGGGATCGAGCCAGTAGAGTTTCGCCATCACAGCACCTCGTTGTCGATAGGGGCATCCCAGTCCGGGATCTCGACCGTCTGTCCCTTGAGCCGGTGAAAACAGTCATTGAGGAATTGGATCTGGCCGTCGCGCACAAAGCTATGGCAGGTCGTCTCCGGCTCTCCTTTGAAAACGCGGATGGAGGGTGAGAGGGTGGGACGGTCCATGCTGCCGTTCCATCCCCAGGTGCCGTCGGTGTCGTTGCCTTCATGAACCGGGACCCGATGGACGTGACCGCACCCAGGGCAGAAGAAGGCTAACATGTCGTCGCAGCAGAAGTGCATCTTCGCCATCGCAGTCCCCCTACAGAGAACCGCGTAGTCGTTCCCGTCCCACACTGTGAAAGTGGCCAGCCTCCCGAGCAAGCAGGGGCACCGATTACGGACGATACACCCACCGTTGATACCCGGCGTCGTACAAGCATCGCGCCCCGGCGCGAAACATGTTCTGGTGCTCGGTCTCTTCCGGTCGGTAGGCGTCACCGAGTACGGAGGGGAGGTACTTGTGGCGGCACTGGCGCTTGTTGTACACCGTATTGCGGAAGAACCATTGGTAGGAGGGTGGGAGGTCCTTGTCTTTTTTGAAGCCGAGGACCGGGTAGATGTCCCCGTTGCTGTACCCATTGTCGGAGAAGGTGACGATGTCCCTCGGAGGAAGGTGCTTCACCGCGTTCTTGAAGAGTTTCTGCGATCCACCGACGACGGTGATGCCTCGCTTGAAGGCCAGCCGGGTCAGGTTGATCTGTGTCTTCTGATGCAGGGCGAAGGTCATGACGGCGACCAGATCGTCTCCGGAGTATAGGCCAAAGGCCCAGCGAATGTCCTTCGTCGCACCCTGCAGGTGATGCTGAGCGAGAAACACCGTGGCCGCCGCATAGGACACCTCAGCGAAGGTCAACGTTCGCGCCGCGACCTTCGTATGCCTACCCAACTTCGACGCGATGATGGACTTCAATATTTTCTGTGTGACCTCTCTCCGCCACTCCATCTCCGGGATCTGCAGCAGGGAGATCCCTACCTTGGAGCAGAGTTCAAACTTCTCGCGATGCCGGTTCTTCCGGGATAACGTCTCCGGGGTGAGGGAGTGCCACCATACACCGTTACACTCGATGGCCAGACGGTGACCGGTCACCACGGTGTCCAGTTCATACGGAGCGATCAGCCCTAACTGGTTAGACTCGTAGGTACATCCCATCTCGGTAAGGTAGGCCTCTACCTCCTGATGCAACTTCGAGTAGTGATGCACACACTTTGGGCAGCCAGTACCGTGCAGGTGGTTGTCCGGGGCCTGCAGGAAGATCCCGTGGTCGGGACAGGTGATGCTGACCTTGTCGCGATAGGCGGTGTAGGTCGCGCCCTCATAGGTATACTTCCCCTCATGCAGGGACGTGGCCCGGCGCAGAAACTCCTCCTGGGTCAAGGTCTTGTCCTTCGCCGTCGAGTCGATCCCACACTGTGGACAGCCGTGTCCCCGCAGGTGGCTGAAGGCTACCTGTTGGAAGACTCCGTGCCTCGGGCACTCGATGTCTACCTTGGCGCTGGACCGTGTGTAGCGGGTCGAAGCATAGCTGTAGGTTGCTGCCCCATGCATCGCCTGCGCCGCCTGGATAAACTCCTCCGTCGACTGCGTGCGTAGAGCCGAGGCCTCTTCAAACCCGCACCTCGCGCACCCATGTCCGGCCAGGTGGCTGTTCGCCGTCTGGGTGAAGGGGCCGTGCTTGAAACATTGGATCGTGATCTTCTTCTTCGCGCCGACATACTGCGTGCCGGAGTAGTCATACCTGTCCCCGTGCACCGCCCGAGCCTTGGCCAGGAACTCTTCCTGGCTCTCCAGGCTCCCCTGCGAACGCAGCAGGTCCGCGCACTTCCGGCATCCCGTGCCGCGTAGATGGTTGGAGGGGTAGGGATAGAACAGGCCGTGGAGGCGGCAACGTACGGTCAGCTTCGTGGTGCTGTTCCGGTACGTTGCCTCGGTGTAGTCGTAGCGATCTCCGTGGACGTTGCGAGCCTTCTCGAAGAACGCTTCTTCCGGTGACGAAGGCATACGCTGCTTACAGGCCTTTCGTTCCTACCACGAAGCTGTAGGTGAGGATCAGGGTGTCCTGGTCCAGGCTTTCGGGGCGTACAAAGACCTCGTAGACATAACCGCCGTCTTCGGAGTCGTTCCACACGCTCGCCTGGCTGTAGCTGGCGTTGATAGCCTCCTGCAGGTCACCGTCGTTCAGCTTGCTGACGAGATACCGCACCCGTGAGGCAACATTCGGGACGTTGTACCCATTGGTCGCCTGCAAGGTGGGCTGCTCGATGTTCTGAAGCTGGATCTCGCCTACGCCCGGTACACGGTTCATCATGGGACGCTGGGTGACTTTGAACGCCGCCATAAACGTTGCTGCAACCTCCCCCATCGCCTTCTTGAGGAAGTCGGTAAACTGTGTCTTGAACTCGGCGTCCGACGCGGTCTTCTTGACGCTGGCGAGAATCGAGGCGGTCGACATACCGGTACTGTCGATACTATCATACTGCTGGTAGAACTCTTGATCGAACATGTACCCGCGTATGTCGTTCTCCTGACGCAGTGGAGCCCCTTCGAGGACTTGCGGCTTGCCGTCTTGTCCGATACCGATGCCACCTGCCGGGTCGGTGGAGACATAGGCCCCATCGGCCTGTGGCCCGACATCCGAGATCATCGGATTGTAGGTGTCGTTCGGGTAGTCCACCGTCTCGTTCAGAATCTCCGGGTAGAACTCCTTGGTGACCTGTCCGGGGATAAAGAGATTGAACGCCGCCAGTTTGGCTTTCTCCTGACAGGCAGCGTGGAGGAAGACGCCGGGGCCGACTTCACTGCCCTCGCTTGCCCAGACACTCTTCTTACAGGTGGCGCAGGTGCCAATACATGCCTGACGGCCTGTCTGGACTGGAACCGAGGCGGTCTTCTCCTTCAGTTCGCCTTCTTTGACCGGCGTGCGGGTTTTACCCGACGGCGCAGGATCAGTGTCGTCCTCCGTATCCTTCTTCGGGTCCGGGGTCTCCTTGGACTTCGGCGCGGCGCTGCTGTCGGACTTCAACGCGATGCTGGGAGCCTCCCCCATATCCTCGGTGATCGCTCCCCAGATGTCCTCCAGGGTCTGTGGCACCTCAGCCGCCTTCAGCATGTTGGCGGTACGCGGCAGGCGGATGAACTTCTCCACCGAGGCGCGGAAGGCGATCGCAAAGCGGTTCGGGCGCTGCCACTTGACGCGGCGGCCATTGAGGACCAGGGCCTCGCTGTGCCCATTGGGGGACTCGGCGATCAGGGAGGCACCCTTCATCCGCAGCCGGGAGCCACTGCGCTCCAGCAGGATGCGGGAGGAGGTGGTGGTCAGCGGCTCGTTCATGCGCTGGGGCGGAAGAGCGTCGGGGTGGGTGACGATCTTCAGGATCTGCGCCTGCGCTTCGGCGACATTCTGTGCCTCGCCGGTGGCGAACAGCTTAGGGCCGCCCAGCCCCTTCTTGAAGATGCTCCAGAAGACCTTGCCGTTCTCGGAGTAGGAACTCCACTCGAAGTTGCCTGCGGTCTTGAAGGAGACCCCCTTGGCGACCATGGTGGCCCGGCTGTGGACTGCTTCCTTAACCGGGGCGGACTCTTTCTTCGTCACGGAGGGTGCGGGCGGGTATTTCTTCGCCGTACCAGTCAGTGCTTTCGCTTCCTTGGAGTACACCGCTCCAACAGCTCCGTCCCACTCTCCGAGGTCCTGCTTCCCTTCCTTGTCGAAGGCGCTGCAGATGTCCTTGTCTCCTTCGAATGTGGCGGTCGGGCATACCTTCTTGATCGCTCTGCGCCATCCCTGGTAGGTCTGTTGTTCGGCTCCGCGTGCGGCCTGCTTTGCCGCCTCTTCGGGCAGCTTCGCCCCCGTGTCCACGAAGTCCTTCATCTTCTCGAAGAGTTGGCCCAGCACGGCCTGCTCGCCAGGTTCCAGGAACTCCTCCTGGGCGGCGTCGAGGGTCGCAGCGGTCAGTACCAGCTTCGGCTTGCGGTTGGCTGCAGTCTTGTCTCCGGGCTCCAGTTCGGGATATTGCTTGAGGAGGTTCTCGGCGAGGAAGGGGAAGTTGAGTTTCGGAGTGATGTCGGTCACGTCCAGCCTCTCGGTAGCCACGTCGGTCGAGAGGTCGTTGAAGGCGCTGGACAGCGCGGGGTCGAAGTAGACCCCATAGATCATGTGGCGAATCAGCATCAGCAGACGCTCTTCGTTCCGCGTGTACTTGAAGGTCACATAGTCGCGCGGGGCAGCCCAGGTGGGGATGAACATCACCAGGGTACGGAGGTTCCCTTCCTCATCGGTGAACAGGCCCTTCTTGATGGCCGCCAGGTCCCCCTTGTTGTACTCATCGAACTCCGAGTCACCCAGCTTGTAGGTGAAGACATCGGCGATCGTCTCCCCACTGAACTCCTTGACCATCGCGCCATACAGCAGGGCCGACGGGAAGTCTTCGATCGAATCCGCAACCTTGGCGGGGATCAGCATGATCCGTCCCAGCACCAGGTTGAGGCGGTGGCCGCTGTAGAAGATCTCAAAACTGCGGACCTGACCATAGCGGCGGGCGTCTGCCTCCCCCTGCTTGACGGCTGCGACGACCTTCGCCAGAAGACCTTCGTTCACGGAGAACGACGAATACGATTTGACTACTTCATTTGCGCTCGGCATAGTTACCTTCCCATTTCAATCTTGTTGAGTTCACGGCGAATGCGCTCATCGTGCTTTTGAATCAGGTCCCTGAACTGCAGCATTACGTTCTTCATCAGGGGGTCGTCCAGACCTGCTGCTTTCAACGACTCGCCAAAGAGAGCCATGATGGCCTTGAAGACATGTTGAAACTTCGGACCATCCATGTTCAGGGGGTCCCTCTTCGCCATCGCGTCGGACTCGGTGAGCGTCTTCTGCAACTCCCGCAGCGCCTTGACATGGTCGTTGAGGTCGCGCATCGAGCGGTTGTTGCGATGTAAAGGGTCGTCTTCCCCCATCATGGCTACCACCGCCGCGATCTCCAGGGCGATCAGGCGGCTGATGTCCGCCAGTTCTGAATCGGGGTCGGTCACCAACTGGATGATCCGCTGGATGCCCTGTGCTTCCCCTGGCACTTCGGTGATCGGAGATGGACTCTCCATCACCACGCCTGTGTCTGAGATGCGTATCTCTCCCTCAAATGCCATTTACAGGTCCACCTTGCTGAAGCCACTCAACTCAATATCCGCAAAGTCTGGCTTGCTGATTTCAATGTCTCCGGGAGTCATACGCTCCACCATCTCGAACTCCTTCATCATCCCCAGACCGTCCTTGGGGGCACCCGCAGCAACACGGTGATTGGTCTTGACTGTCTCCATGCCGGGGAAGCTGAGCAGCGTGCCTCCCGTGAGTCCGCAGGACATGCCCTTGCGGTAAGTGCAGCTTGCACACTTGGCGGCTCCGATAATTCCATTCGAGGTGGCCAACTTGCGCTTGAGTAACGTGCAGTCGATCTGGGTGAGGGCGACCTTGGTGTTGGTGCCTTTGAGACCCGCGACAAACCTGCGCACGGTGTCATTGGCCTGCTGGGAGCCGACTTTGGCGACGGCGTGCGTGTAGATCGCCTCCAGGGACTTCCCTGCCTTATGGAGTCCCAGCGCATCTGCCGGAGTAAACGTGGCGGCAACCTTGACTGGCGTGCGGGTGGAGGCGGTGCGTACCGAGACCTTCTCCCGGTTGCGCTGGACGGTGTTGTCCTCATGGCGGGTTGCCTGCTTGATCCCAACCACGGGACGCTCCGTCTCCCGGTTCGCCTGAGCCACCAGGGCAGCCTTCTTGTTCTTCGCTCCCTTGGTGAGTTGATTAATGATGGGCAGCAGTTCCTTTTCGCTGGCGACCACCGGCAGTTGGTACAGGGTGCAGCGCTTCTCGCTGCCCGCCTTCTTGAAGTGTGTGCATCCCGCGCACGCCTGGATCTGGCGCACCGACTTGGCGCGGACGCCGCTCAGCTTGACGTTCATGCGTTGATACGAACTGGCGCAGTCGTCCATGTAGGCGTTGGGCTCCATGAAAACATAACCCACCACTCCCGCATCCGCGCGAAGCTTATCCGTCGCGAAGCCCCGGTTAAAGATCTCCAGTTCCGCCAGCTTCGTGAGCTTCTGCTCGACATCCTTGGGTGTGACGCCGTCGTTGAGCAGCTTCTTGATGTAGGAACCTACCTCCTCGTCCGACATCCGGCGCTCGGAGAGCACTTCCTCGGAAGAGGCCGCCTTGGCTCGTTTCTGAGGATTCAGCAGGTGGTAGACCTGGGTCAGGAGATGGAGGTCGGCGTTGGCCTGCTTGGCCCACATCGGTACCAGGCTCGGGTTCAGGTAGTCCGCAAGCTTGGTCGCTCCGTCCTGGCGCATCTGGGCCGCCGTCTTGTTGGAGAGGCGCTCCAGACGGGCAGTCGCTTCCTTGATCTGCGTGGCGGCGGAGGCGACCTTCTGCCGGGCCGCCGCACTGGCGGTACGGGTGTGCGCCTTCAGGTCACGGGCAAAGCGGAGCGCAACCTCAATTGTAGGACGGCCTGAGGCGGTCTTGGCCGTCTTCTCCGCTCGGAGGGTATGAGCCAGCGCGGCCTCGGCGAGGGAATCCTCCCCGGTGGCGTAGGCAGCAGCCCGGTGCGAGGAAGCGGTGCGAGCCATGCGCAGTCCCGAAGCGGGCTCCAACGCGTCGTCCAGGTCGAAGTGACCCTGACTGGCCACCTTCGACTCGTTGAGGAGAGAATCTATCAAGTTTGCGTGCGCCATGCTGCCATCCTTAGAAAGTGAGGTCGTTAAGTACCTGGTCCAGAAAACTGCTGGGGTTGCGGCGCGGTGCGCCCTGAAGATTTTCGCCGTTGTCTACCTCGGTCTTCGTGAGGCGCATAATCTTGCCGTCCACGACATTCCAGAAATCTTTGGTGGATTTGCAGATGTACGTGTTCCCGGCAACGCGCACCAGACCTCGGGCCTTTGCCTCCTTCATGATCGAGGGGGACAGCGAAGCCTGCCGAAGATGATTATTCGAAGGCTGAATCGCCAGGTCCGCGCCGGTCAGTCCGATCGTGTGAGCGGTCATGTGGTAGGTACGTTGCATCCTTAAAACCTCCAACCTGTTTCTGGACTGTCAGGGCCTTATATAGGGGCAGTCTCTTAATAGAGATTGCGAAGTCGGAAAGGTACACCACATGCAGATCGTCAACAACACCGTCCTCTACAGTCAGGCCTCTGTGCTCAGCCCGTGGATTGATATGGCACGCTACACCGCGTGGTCTCTCAACGTCACCGGACTGGAGGTTGGCGGATCGCTGACCTTGTTCGGTTCCAACTCCCCCATCAAGGCAGCCGACGGTGTGGCGGACCCCAACGCGGTGCAGCTTGGGAGCCCGATTACGGCCACTGCAGGTACGGCCCTTGTGCAGGGCACGCCTCTGGGCGTGATGCACTGGATGCAGATTCAGAAGACCTCCTCGGACATCACTTCAGCGGTAGGGGCTCCGGCCACGGTCACCAGCAATGGTACGGTGGCGGCGACGGCGACCTTTACGGTGACGGCGGCCTCCAACACGATTGCTGGTGTGCTGGCCCTGACCGTGGACGGGACCGTCAACTACTCGACGACCTTTGCTGCCAATACCACACTGGCGCAGGCAGTCAGCCAACTGACAGCCGACGCCAGCTTCCTGGCTGCGGGCCTGACGGCGGCTGTCTCGGGAGCAACCATCGTCATCACCAAGACGGCCATCGTGACCGGCAACACCGTGGTGGCGGCAGCGGCAACCGCCCTGACGCAGACAACCACCCTCGCTACTCCTACGACCGTCTACCTCTTCGCTCAACTCGACTAGCTATCCTCTGCGGTGTACAAGTCAGGCTAGCGGTTGGCGCGGGAGACGAAGATGCTGGAAAACCCCTCGTCTTCCACGCGCACCCGGAAGGTTCCAAGCACCGGCGGATCGGAGAGATACACGTTTCCGAGTTTGGCCATCTTGCGCTTGGAGAAGCCGGAGCCGGAGGCCGACGCTTTATCGATCAAGTCGAAGAGGTAGGCTCCGAGCGCCTTGCGGCGTGTATCTGAACTCTCACTCATCGACTTGGAGGCCTGTGTCATCGCACGGCGGATCGCGGGCCGACGCAGATTCATGACCTCTGCCACACGCTGGAAGGAACGTGTCTTGGCATAGAGAGACACCACCTGGGAGAGAGGCTTCTCCAGCAGATCTTCCAGACCGGCGGCCACAAATGCTTCATGCAGCGACTCCACGGTGGGTGGGCCGAGAAGGATGAAGGTCCCCATCTTCTGCATCGCCATACGAATTCGTGCCGAACACAAGGTCTGTGTCGAACGGTGCAGGACGGCGAGTGTCACCTGGGTCTTGGCCAGAACGTAATAGCTGAGGAGCAACTCCTGGTCCTCTTTCGAGAGAAAGCGCAGGTTACGCAGAAATTCCCCAAAGTGGTCCTCGATGTAGGTGAGGACATCGGACTCAGCCATATCGGTCTGCGTTTCCAGCGAGATCGTGGTGCCACCTTCGAGCGCCGTCTCGTCATCCAGTAGAATCGATCGCTGGGCGACCACGGCATCAAAGAACAGACTATTTTCAGCGATAACACACCTCCACGGCGGGTGAGGCCGGTGCTTCTGGTTCCAAGGGTCCATGGTGCCTGGTGGCAGCATGCGTAGTTGTGACATCTCTTGTGGTCTTACCGGGAATCTCTCCCACAAGGAAATACCGGATTCAAACTGTTTGTTGTGAAAGCCGAACGAAAAAAGAGACAGCGCGTGGCTGTCTCTTTTTGGATTTGGAACCTAAACTGCTGGATCTTCCTCGGGCGGCGTACTCTCCGGAGGAACAACATCCTCCGCCTCGGTCTCCTCAGTCACCAGAGGCAGACCAAATCTCTCCGCCAATGCCTCGATACCCTGCGCAGCGTCGTCAAGTTGGAAGTAGACCTCGCTGAGCGCGGCCCCAATCTCCTCCGGCTGCTCGTTGGCCAGACGGAGCAGGGTACGGGCGTAGTTGCGGCGGGCGGCGACCCGTGTACGTACGGACGCCGTCTTCTCAGGCTCGGTCAGGTCCAGGTTCTTCTGGAACTCGGCAGCGTCGGTGGCCAGTCCGGTAAAGACCTCGGCGATGTCCGAGAACACCTGCTGAAACTCTTCGAGCGCCTTGGTCACCTCGTGCGGCTCCTCTTCGGCGATCCGGCGCAGGCCTGCCGTCTTCTTGTTCCGCCGGTTACGGCTGGCGAGGACATACTGCCTCATCCGCTCCTGTGCATCCTTGCGCTTCTGGTTCACATCGCTCATACAATCTCCTCACACTGCTGGGATCTAAACGTGGTTGACCCCTGGAATCTCCGGGGGGATAGTAAGTCTCTGCTGCGGCTGCTGGGTGTCATCTTCTCCCTGCTGGATCTGCTGCTCCTGAGGAGATGGGTTGGCGGGCTGACCTTTGTTGGGAGCGCGGTTCACGGCCTGCCCTTTGTTCTGCGTGGAATTCTGCTGTTGCTGCACGTTCGGATTGGTCTTGGGAGGATCAATCACTGTGGTGGTGTTGGTGTTCGAGGAGTAAGGGGCATGCGGCAACTTGCCCGTGTCATCGGTAGCCAGACGCAGCGACGAGGCGGTCACCTTGTCGGTCTCCTTCACATTCCCGGCGGAGCGGGCGGCGATGGCCTTGGCGAGGCTGGTGGCGGAGAAGCCGCTGTTGCTGGACTCGGCGAACCCCTTGATGAGACGCGCCCAGTTGGACATGACCACCTTGAAGGTTTCGTTGTTGTAGGACTGCCCATCGCGCCCGCGCAGGCTGGAGTCCACGAGTGCATCGCGCATCTCCTTGCGGGTGTATCCTTCTTCCACCAGATCGGAGATGAAGTTCAGCGCTTCGGCGGAGGCGGCACGCTGATGCTCGCTGCACCAACCCTTGAATGCCTCTAGAAAACTATGCATCTCCTGGTCGGCCAGACGCTCATCCTCCTGGTCTCCGGTCTGCAGGTCCAGGTTGCGGTCTTCGGTGCCACCCTCTTCATCCTGGATATAGAGGCTGTCGACAGGCTGCTTGCCAAGTTCCCCATTGGCTCCGACCCCCAGCAGCCGCTGTACATACTCCACGGCGTCCGAGGTATTTTTCTTGAAGAGAAACGACAGGTAGGCGGAGACCTTGGCCGCCAGGTCCTTGCCTTCGAGCTTGTCATGCTCCGGCTTGAATGATGTCTCCAGCAACCGGCGCTCATAGAGCAGGTGGATGACAACCTCTCGGATCGCCTCATCCAGCAGGGACTCATCCTTGGTGTAATGCAGGAGACGGGGACGGTAGACCGAGGTCAGCCACTTGCCCCAGTCCATCTTGGGGTCTGTAGGGTACCCAGCCTGCTCAATCGCCGCGTTGACATACGTGCTGAGCGTGTTGTCATAGGCCAGAATGGAGTGGACAAACGCCGCCACCCGCCGCATGCCCGAGGAGACGGGATACATCCCCGCCAGTTGACTGGCCGTGATGACCGTATCTCCCTGCCGGTGTGCGACGCGAAGGCGCACGCCATCGACCGACGCCACCTTGGAGAGGACACGGAAGACTTCACCACTGGCTAGATGGATGGACTGCCCCGGCGTGACCGAACGTGCCACCTTCGCCGCATACGACAGCGGAGACCGGGTCTCGACAACGCCTTTGAGGATCTGTGCTGAAAGTTTCATGGAACCCCTTCCTGAGAAGGGGTTCCATAGTTCATTTTCCCCCGATTAATCTAGTAGGGGGTCATTCGGGTTCCACTCTTCACCCTTGTCCGACTTGAGGACCGCGTCAACGGTGGCGAGATACTCCTTGTGGTCGGCAAAGGCCTGCGGATCTTCGCTGGCCAGTTTGACTCCCCGGCGCGAGGCCTCCACCTTGAAGAGGTGATTCATCGCGGTATTGTCGATCTTGGCGATCTTTTCCATCGTGTGGCTCCTTGGATCAGTTCCTTGGTGCAGAACTCCTATGTAAGAATTCCGGTAGCTGGTTTTCTGTGGGTTGTGTGTGTTTACGCGGCCACCGTCAGGGTCAGGGTCGAGGAGACCGGTACTCCTCCCACAAGTACCGGACTGCCCAATGCGTCGAGTCCTGCAATCGTGAAGGTGTACGTGCCCGACGAGGTGAAGGCTGGGGCATAGATGATCCCCGCCGACGCCAGAGCGGACCGGATGCCTGATGCATACCCATTCGTTCCGGTGATGGTGAATTGAGCCACACCCAGCGCACTCCAGAAGAACGGAGTCACCGACCCTACCGTGCTCCCCCCATCGGCGCTGAGAGCCACCAGGGGATCCACCGTATCAGGCGTTGACGTCTGTGCGGCGATCAGAGCGAAACCAACGAGTGTTGCCACGGGCTACCTCCGCATCGAACTGAGGATGTCGGTGATCGTTGCTGTTCCCCGGTTGATGGTGTAGGGGGCAGCCATCAGACCCACCAATGCAGTGATGATGAGAGGAAGGTTCGGCAGCCAGAGACCGAGCGCCACATTATCTTTCAGGTGACAGATGTGGTAGAGCAGGCCCATGATGACCGCCACCACCACGAAGCCGAGGGCGCTGGTCAAGATGCGCGAGGAGGAAGGAACGCCACCGTCGGAGAAAGCGCCGCGCAGGAAGGAGACTGAATCCCTCCCTCCTGCGACAACCTCTCCACCGGCTTCCCGTAGTATCTGCTCTGGGCTGTCCATGACACTCCTTCCGTATGATGCGTGGGTGATGCGACTGTCTCGTTCCGTCGTTGGATTACGGCCAGACGATGGCCTGTACGGCGTTGACCGTGGTCGCTGCTGCAACCTGGGCGGCTAGCGTGGCGTGTGCAGCCTGCTGGGTCTGAATCCATGTCTTGGCATCCGTACCCACCTGTTGAATCTGCGCTGCCGTGTGCGGGGTAAAAGCCCAGACAGCGGGGACGGCTGCAACAGCGGGCGACGTACTCGTTGCGGCCACGGCTGCCACTGCCGGGGTCGCGCAGTAAAACAGCGTGGTGAAGGTGGTGGGCGTCCCCGGAAGCATGGAAGCGACAACCGACGCCGTGAGGTTGAGCTGGTCCGTCTCCCCCGAGGGGTAGGTGTGCGCTGAGCCCAGAGCAGACGACGTAAACCCGTTAGTGATGGCCGCCGACGCAGCGTTGGTCAGGGCAGCGTACTGCGCCTGTTGCGCCTGATACAGCAGGACGCTCGGCCACGCCTGTTGCAGCTCGGGGATGGTGGGTTGTGCGCCCAACTTAGTGACGTTCCAGTTGAACAAAACCGGCGTGGTGCTCCCCTGCGCGAACGAGAGGTAGAAGTCAGTGCCGGGGATGGCCGTCGGGTACAAGTAGGCGATGATTGCGATGTAGTCCATGTTGTCTCCTTAGGTTAGGGTGGATGATAGTAGGGTTACGCCTTATCCCCGGTACAGGCCTACTTACGGCCCTTGATAGTAGCCGAAGTTGCCGCTTGCTGTGCCAGCCCACGTCAGGTTGTTACCGCCAGTGCTGGAATCGGTAGCCGTTGTACCCGTACCCTCGTTGATATTCCACTGGCCAATCAAGCCGCTGGTGATCGAACCTCCGGTGTAGAGCGTGTTGACCTGAGCCGATGTCAGAGCCACGTTATAGATACTTACATCGCTTATCTGGCCGTTGAGATAGCGCCCCCCACAACAAGGGTAGTTTCCGCCTATCTCAAACACACCAGTATTGTCAGCCGCCGTTCCATTCGCCGCAGCGGAACCATCAAGCACCCCATTTACATATCCATTCAAGCCCGCAACAGAATCGTACGTCATGCTGACGAAATACCAGGTGTTTGCCGCCAACACATGAGTGCCCAGATAGCTTACGTTTGTAGTCGTATTTGCCGCCGTTGTGTTGATGCCCTCAAGAATTGTCCCAGAAGAGGTCACCAACATCGTTGTAAACCCCGTTGCTCCCTGCGACAGGATGGATACGTAATACCCGCTCGCAGGTATGGCACTCAGATACACCCATGCGCTGAAGGAATAAGCAGCCGGGTTGAGTGTTGAGGTTGTAGTGGATAGATAGTCGTTCGTGCCATTGAAGGCACCCACGTAGGCATTACCAGCGATAATACTGGGGTGGGCTAGCATTCCGGGCGCTGATGGCCCACTCATGGCCGACTGAGCAGCCAATAGAAAAGCAAGTACAATTCCGCGTAGATAGATCATTATTGTGCTCCAATCGAGATGGTGATGGCGGCGTAGGTAATGCTCGCGCCGGTGGCGTTGACCAGCTTCCACGAAACGGTGCCAGCGGCGGACGGCCACGCGACAAATGACATGCCGCCCACAGTCCCCCAGCCTGCCAGCGCCGTAGGGTCGCCGGTATAACTGGTGGTGATGTGGCTGCCCGGACCAGAGGTAGTGACTCCCGTCATACTGACGGTTGTCGCCGAGGCGGACGCGGCTTGTGGGCCGAGCGTGCCGGTGGGAACGGTGACCGTGATGTTGGGGATTGCGCCTGCTGCTGCGATCGTTTGGTCAGGCCATGTGCCGGTGATGGCGATATTGGAGCCTGCGACGAGGCCGGGGGTTGCCGTGCCGGTGCCACCGTTTGCGACAGCGACGATGCCGGTGACGTTGCCCGCAGTGGTGGCCGTGGTTGCGTTGCCGGTCAGAGCGCCAGTGAATGTCGGCGCGGTGGCCGTGCCGGTGAACGTGGGCGATGCCAGCGGCGCGAGTAATGCTTCCGCTGTCTCCGCACGGGTGGTTTCGACGGCCACCGCCGCACCTGCGAACGCAGTAGTCGCGAGCTGCGTGGTGTTGGTACCCGCAGCAGCGGTTGGAGCGGTAGGGACGCCGGTCAGCGCGGGGGATGCCAGTGGAGCCGCACCCGTCACCTCCGCAACGGTGTAGTCGCCACTGGTCGCGACCACGGCTCCGGTGCGGCCAAAGACACTGGAGACCGCGCCGGTACCCCCGGTACTGGAAATCGTCTGGTCAGGCCATGTGCCGGTGATGGTTACATTGGTCCCGGCAACCAATCCGGGAGTGGATGTGCCGGTGCCACCGTTGGCGACGGCCAGGATGCCTGTCACATCGGATGCTGGAGTCGCCGACTCTGCCAGAATTGACCAGTTGGTCGCACTGCTGATCAGGATCACGGAGGCATGGTCGGCAAGTGTGTAGGTAGCGGCCCCGTCGATCGTCTCGCTCGTCTGCGGACTGAGTGTCGCGGTGTTGGCGCTGGCGGTCGCGTCCACACGCTTGATAAACAACAACAGATTGTTGGATGCCGGGGGCAGCGTGATCGCTGCATTGGCGGTGGAGGCATCCACAATCACCAAAGGAGTCGTGCCGGTTGCGGAGACCGCCGCCGTGCCGGAGAGCGTCTGTGCGCTCAAATGCATCGAACTATTGAAGGTGGTCGAGGCCTTGAAGTCGAAGGCATCGTAACTCTGCGAAGACCCTGATCCGGGTGTCTGGAGGGAGTCGCCGATGGTGACCGAGCGTGTCCATGCACCCAGCGTAAAGCGCCATTCACCTCCGGTCGTACTATCCCAGATCCTCCACCCCTCCTTCGGCGTCCAGAAGTCCCATCCAGGGGACTTGATGTTGGTGCCGATCTGAGTAATCTCCGTCGACCAGACAGCGACAGCGTTCCCCATACCCAGCCACGCCCCGGTCGGGGTGCCAAGGAGCAGATAAGCATCCCCGTTGTTCGGAGTGCTGGGAGGTGCCGTCACCGCGCTGCTCAAGACGCTGCCCATCAACCCGGCATCGATGAACCGCAGAAACGGGCGTAACTGGTCAAACACCGTCTCCCCAATGTCCGCGTTGATCAGCAGGCCCAGTTTCGGCCCTAAATCCACACTCATACATACTCCTTACGCAACTCGCTATTGATGACTTCGCTAGACGATTGGTGCTGAATCACTGCGTCTCTACCGAAAGTCCACCGCCATGGATCATCAGGCTGTATTCACGAAGTCGTACCCAAACCCGTCGCCGAACCCACCAAGCACCAGCGCTGGTGCGAACGGAGAGAGAGGCATGTGATGAACGACCTGCACCAGGCCAGAAACGTCAAAGGCCTGCGCTGCAAAGATCAGGTACCGGTTGTTCTGTACATCGAAGCTCGACGACTGGATGGGGAGAGGGAGACCGTCCACATAAATCTCCAGGTCGCGTCCGGGAGTGAAGGCCCCAAGGGAAGGCGACGTCAGCGGCCCGATCAACGTACCCAGGCTGAGTGCGATGCGGTTGGGGTAGAGTGGAGAGACGGTTGCCTGTACCATGCTCTACCTCCATCCACGATTGTTCTTGAAGCGTTGCTGCGTCTGCCTCTGCTGGCGCTGCTGCTCTTCCCGCTGGAGACGCTTCATGAACTCGCGGTCCTGCGGTCCAGGCCGGTTGTTTGGCTTTTGCGGCACCTTCGCCGGAGGTGGCGTCGCTGCAGGAGTTGGCGTCGACGGTTCGACGGGTTGGGCGGGCTCCGGCACAACCGGCTCCTCCATCTCCGGCTCGTCCTCCAGATCGTCGATCAGCGGAATAGGCGCAAACCTGGACTTCGGGACAACCGGCTCCGGCTGTGGTTCGGGCACCTCTGTCTCTTCGATCACCGGCGTCTTCGATCGCTCTTCCGGTGTGGCCGGAGCATCGCGCTGAATAACATGTGTGGGTGAGGGTGTGGCCGGAGTCGCCTCTGGCTCCGGTACCGGTGTGGTGCGGGAAGGGGTGGGGGACGGAGTTTCGGAATGCTTCTCTTCTCGTTCCTTCTTCTTCTGGCGCACGGTACGCTCGCGCACGAGTTTGACGATGTTGTGTTGGACCGAGGGCAGAATGCGCTCGAAGACTGCCTGGATATGCTTGCAAATGATGAACTGGTTGCGCAGGTCCAGGCGCTCGGTCGGGGCCGTCAGCAGGGGTCGAGGATCTCCCTCCAATGCGCCTTGCTGATGCAAATTCCACTGCGCTCCCCAGTACAGGAAGGCAGGACAGGTGCATGATGTAGCCACATCGAGGTCCTTGGCCTTGGTTGTGTCCGTCACATGGGACGGATCAAACTTGACCTTCACATCGTGACCCGCAGGATCGGAGGACTTGAGGGAGCACTTCACGTTGTAATGGAGGAAGAGGTCCTTGGGGTTCGATCCAGTCAGCTTAGGAACACAACCGCCCCGGTTCTTGGTCGAGAAGGCATTTGTCTGCCGCACCAGGTCCCCCAGTGTCGCCGCGATCTTATAGCTACCGGGAGTCAGGTAAGCACCGAGTTTGAAACGCACGAACGGGTGGGTGGCCAAAGCGTAAGTCCCCTCACAAATAGGTTTGAGAGTCGAGTTTCCGGTTCTTAAAAGAACCGGCCCCGGTGGGGTACCGGGGCCTTGTCATGGAACCTGGAAGAGGATTCCTAACGATTCTTGTTCTTACCGTTACCTTTACCGTTGCCTTGGTTCTCACGCGCCTTCGCGGTCTCAGCCTCCTCAACGACAGGAGCAGCCTCCTCAACGACAGGAGCAGCCTCCTCAACGACAGGAGCAGCCTCCTCAACGACAGGAGCAGCCTCCTCAACGACAGGAGCAGCCTCCTCAACGACAGGAGCAGCCTCCTCAACGACAGGAGCAGCCTCCGAGGGAGCCGGTTCCTCCACCACCACAGAGTGTCCGTGGTGATGCTCGGGATGCTCAACAGCCGCAGGGACTTCAACAGCCGCAGGGACTTCAACAGCCGCAGGGACTTCAACAGGAGTCTCTGCTGCCGTCACAGGAGCAGGTGTCACAGGAGCAGGGTCCGCCTTGGGGGCAGCCGGAGCCGGAACTACGGGAGCGGCGGCCACGGGAGCGGCGGCCACGGGAGCGGCGGCTGGCTTCGACTTGACAAGTTCAATCATGCCTGACTTGACCATCGCATTCAGTGCAAGCTGGGTGTAAGCCAGTGTGGTCTTCACGATCGCGTTGTTGCGGTAGATCGTAAGGTTGTTCTTATTCGCTGGATCGAAGACCAGGATGTCGCCCTGCGCCGCTACAAAGTGCGCCAGGGTGAGATTGATCCGAGTGAGTGCGGTGTACGAAGTTTTCATGCATTACTCCTCATAGGAAAATACGCAGGCCGGAGGGTCTCCCGGCAATACAGCGAGAAATTGTGTGGCCAACATCGGCGATGGAGGGGCGGAAGACGGTGTTCTCCTCTTACAAAGGCAGCCGGTAGCCCGTTCATCAGGAGTTGGCTGTTTGTGGATACATCCAGCGCTGATATCCAGCGTCGTACAGGCATCGCGCCCCGGCGCGGAACATGTTCTGATGTTCGGTCAGGGCAGGGTCATAGAGATCACCGATTAACTTGGGGAGATGCTGGTGACGGCACATACGTTTGTTGAGCAGAGTATTGCGGAAGAACCATTGATAGGATGGTGGCAAATCCTTATCTTTTTTGAAGCCGAGGACGGCATACACCTTCCCCTGGCTGTACCGGTTGTCGGAGAAGGTCACGATCGATCTCTGCGGCAGGTGTTGCACCGCGTTCTTGAAGAGTTTCTGTGCACCTCCAACCACGGTGAGATTTTTCTTGAAGGCCAGCCGGGTCAGGTTGAGGAGCGAGTGTTCATGCAGTGAGAAGGTGGCCACCCCTACCATCCCCTCGGCTCCATACAGGCCGAAGCACCAGGTCTTGTAGGGAGTGTCCCCCTGTAGATGATGCTCCTCCAGAAAGGACTTTGCCTCCTCCTTGGAACACGACTGGAAACTTGTCTCCCGAGCCCAGAGCCGCCTGGAGTGCTTCTGCGTCAACGATGCGAGGCGTGATTTCCAGATGGCCTGAACCCGTGGCTGCTGCCACTCGTGCTCGTCAATCTGCAGTAGTTGAATGCCCGCTGCCAGACACGCCTGAAACTTCTCCCTGTGCTTCCCCTTCTCCTCCTGCCGCTCGGCATCCAGGGAGTGCCAGTAGGTTCCGTTGACCTCAATGGCAAGATGGTGCTCTGGAAGGTAGGTATCCAGTTCTTTCGGGGCGATGATGGCGCGGGTGTTCGTGATGTACTCCACACCGATCTCGCGCAGATACTCTTCCACCTCCTGATGAGGTCGCGAGTACGGTCGGGGACACTCTGGGCAACCCTGTCCCGACAGATGGTTGCCGGGGGTCTGTTGGAACTCGGTCTGGTGCTTGCGGCAGACGATGCGCACCTTGGTCAGGTTGTTGCTGTACTCCTGGGGCGGGTAGGCATAGAGATCTCCATGCACCTCGTGGGCCTTGGTGAGGAAGTCTTCCCAGGTGGAGCGGCGGCTTACGCTGCGGTCCCCGACTCCACACTCCCAGCACCCATATCCCAGCAGGTGTTGGCTGGGTATTTGCTGGAAGGACTGCTGGCACCGCTTGCAGCCAATTGTCGTAGGCGTCTGCCCATCGACATAGGTGTCCGGGTCGTAGGTGTACTTGTCGGGATGCAGCCGGTTGGCCCGCTCCGCGAACTTCTGAAACGGAAGTTGTTTTCCTTTCTTACGTGACTCTCGCCCGCACTCCGGGCAGCCTTGACCCGAGATATGGTTGGCGGGCGTCTGCAGAAACTCCGCCTGGTGCTTCCCACAAAGAATCCGCACCTTGGTCTGACTGCCTGCATACTCCTGTAGGGGGTAGGTGTATCGCTCCCCATGCCGCTTCCTGGCCTTGGCCACGAAGGAGTGCCAGCTATCCCGGATGGCCGCTGACCTCGTCGCCACCCCACACTTCCAGCAGCCATATCCCCACAGGTGCTGGGTTCCCTTCTGCGTAAAATACTCCTGGTGCGCGATGCAGAAGATCTGCATGTCCCTACCTGTATCCACCAACTCGGAATCGGGCTGAGTGTAGGTGTACTTCTCTCCATGCTTAAGCTGCGCCTTCGTCAAAAACTCCTGAAATCTCAAGTGCCGGGTTCCTCATTCGATCGTCGTATATTGGACTCTCTATATTAGAGATAGAAAATCGAAAAAAGAAAAGGGACAGTCTTGTGGACTGTCCCTTTTCGGTTAGCCGACTAGGAATTAGTCGGTGCTAGGACCAGGGTAGAGGATGGTGTTGCTATCCGTACCCGCAGGCTGAGTCGCAGGCGGTACAGCCTGAGCAGCGCGGGCGATGACGAGACGAACCAGGCCCGAGGGGTTGAAGATCGTGAAACCGAGGATCTCGAAGATAGAGAAACCGATCTGACGAAGAGCCGGGTTATCGGCAGACATCACCGTGAGCGGAACGCGCTCCGGGATCACTCCCAGGAACTCGCCCTCGGTGAGAATGTAGACCACACCGTAGTTGACCTTACGGGACTGGAGCAGGGTTGCGCCCCACAGGTAGCCCATCACGCCGGTCTTCAGCAGCTTGCGCTGTGTCTCACGGTCGATGTTCTCCTGCGTCCACTTGCGGAGGTCGGCGTAGTCGCGCGGGTTGAAGAACACGTACGCGACCGGAAGGTCGTGACGCTCAACCGCTGCGAAGCCGTCGGCCATCGCGTCGACAGTGAGGGGAGCGGCGATGGCCTGGTCTACGTTCAACACGTAGTCCTCGTCCGTCGCGCCAGCAGCCGCAGCCGCCGTCGCGTCGAGCAGACCGAACACCTTCTCGTCCTCAGCCGCCCCGATTTCCGCCTTGCCCAGATTCAGTGCACGCTGGACAACATCGAACCGGCGCTCCTTGATCTGAGTGATGGGGATCATCGGCAGTTCGGCGATTTCAAACGTCGGCACCGTGATACGGTTGGGCTTGACCACCGAAACGATGTCCATGCCCTCTTCACCAACGTAGAACGCCTGAACGAACGACTGTCCAGATTGATCGAATTCACGATCGTAGATGGGCAGAGCGCCATCGGGTAGGGTTTCAACCATCAGAGCCTTGCGAGCAATGCTCAGATAGTCACGACGCCGACGCAGGGAGGGTCCCAAAGAAGCAGCGAGCTTCTGGCGTCCGGCAGCGGATTTCAGCAACTGACCAAGAATGTTGGTCTGCTGCTGTGTGCGAGAGAGATTAGCCATTTCAATTCTCTTTCTTCACGGAACTAAGCGCGAGGCTTAGAGCAGCGAGGCAACACCCAGCCAGGGTGTTTGTGCGGTGGGAACAGCGGTGCAGATCCCGATGGGGTCTGCGTAGGCACCAGCGGTGATCTGCGTGGCGTTGGGCGCATCGGCGGTGATCATGCCTGCCGTCGCTGCCGTTCCGCAGTACAGAGGCTTGCCCGCGACATACGGAGCAACCGGAGCTGCGACATACGCCTGCGAGTCCACCCGGAACTGGGGGAGGGCGCGAACGATCGGGGCCTTACCGGAACCCGAAGGTCCGATCGAGCCTGCGAATTCGCCAGGACCATTGATGAGGAAGCCGAACGGCACGAGCGTCGCGGCGTCACATGGAACGATGACCGTGCCACGGCCAGCGGTTGCGGACGTCTTGAGGGCCATAACGCGGCCACCGAGATATCCGGCGCTGGTAAGCGTGATCTGATCCGTTCCCGGATTGCCGGTCAACGTCACATCAGGCACAGTAGAGCCGTCAGGTTGACCGTAGTACATTTGAGTCAGACTCATAAGTTGTTCTCCGAGTTGAACTTAGGTTGTTTGCTATCCCCAGTGCGGCCTCCTGGAGGGGAAGTTGCGCACTATAGGTCGAGCACACCGAGACGCCGTTGCGTCTCTGCCTAGGCGGGGTGTAGTCGGAGAATGATGTGAGGCTTAAACAGTGACCGTAATAAACACGACTTTCCCTTCCTCATCGAGGGCAGGCACAGGTGATCGTTTACGTCATTACGAACAAGGTCGATGGGAAAAAGTATGTGGGGAAGACAACACAGACGCTGCGTGTGTTGTGGAACGAGCATCTCGCGATGGCGCGTCGAAGGAAAAACTTCTCTCTCTACCACGCTATCAATCAGTACGGGTCGGAGAGCTTCACCCTCGAAGTCCTGGAGGTCGTGACGCAACTGGCGGATCTTCGTGCCGCTACGATCCGCTGGATCTCCACACTGAAAACAACCGACCCCGCCTGTGGCTACAACGTGGCCGCCGGTGGAGACAGAGGCCTCGATCCTTCTGTGGAGACCCGCTACCGGACAGGAAGCGCCCAGCGTGGAAGGCCCCGGACGCAGTACCAGAAAGACGCTGTCAGCCGTGCCCTCAAAGGTAAGCCCAAGCCGGAATCACAGCGACTCAAGATGGCGGCCCACTGGGACGAGGAGCGCCGTGATCAGCAAGGATCTGTCGCCCGGCGCGTCAACTCCGTTGAGAACCTGAAGCGGAAGGACTACACTTGTCCCCTCTGCAATTCACACTTCTCTCAGGTCGCGCGTGGCGTCTATGGCGGTCATCGCAAAGCATGCTTGAAGAAGCACGGTTCCTCCCATGGATGAGGTATGTTCCCCATTCCTCATCCAGACCGCGAGAGTGGAGCAGGAAGGCTGCCTGAACGATTGCACCGGTGGATCGTCTGCAAGAGTTCGGGCAGCCTCGAATGTCAAACACTACGAGGAGGAACTATGGAAGAGAATGCACAAAGTGAAACGGCGGCGCGGAAGTCGCATACCTGGGTTTGGGCAACGGTAGTCCTGCTGGCCGCAACGCTCCTTGGAGGCTTTGCGCTCCATCGTCACTTGCTGGCTGCTGCGGCAACCAACGTCACCCCCGACGCACTGCAGACTACCCCCACGGAGCAGAGTTCTGCTGCCCCAGCGGAGGCTCAGACCCCGGACCCGCCGAGTGCTCAGGCGACCGCGACACCGAGCGCTTCGGATACCGCCGATTCACCCTCGGCACCCGATCCCAGCCCCGCCAGCCTCAATTGCTACAACAATCCCATGGTCCTTCTAGCGGCCAAGAATACAGCCCAGTCGAGAAAGTTGTTTGCTCAGGGGACCGTCGACTCCCTGGATGACCAGGGCATCTATGTCTCTGTGGGCGGTGATGACAATCAGTATTTGTTGTTCACAGCAACCCCGGACGGGGAGAACAACTTGATTCAGTGGGCGCATGACTCCATGGCCAGTCCGTCGGTACGGGCGAATATATGCCTTGAAGGATTCGCTGAAGTTCAGTACATCGTCCGGGATGAGGATATGGATCAGACCCTGATTGCCAGCTTTCAGACCAATGTGGCTGAGACCTTTCGTTATGCGCAGCAGCGTGTAGGGGCCACGCCGATGCAATGACGGTCAGCCGGTACCATCCACGGGTGCATCCAGCCCCCTGTTTCTAAGGGGAGTAACAAGAGTGAAGGAAGAAAGATACCTCGGTCTGAAACCGAGGCTGGGAGAGAGTCATGCGTACGTTCTTCATTGGTTTATTGATCGTGGTCGTTCTATCTGGGACAGCGGTGGTGGGCTGGTCATACTACCAGAACTCCGTCTCGTGGGACCTCAGGCGGACGCTCACCACAGCCGCCCGCCCCGACTGCTCGCTGGATGACATCAGCGCCTATGTACGGACGGCTCGATTGCAGGTTCGTACCCGCCGCGACAAGGAATTGGAAGGTGAGTTGGAGCACTATGAACACGTGAAAAGCATCCTCGCGGTTGCTAAGCAGACATGGGCGCTGGGCGAAGAGTCCCTCCGAGAGGATCGCCAGGAGTGTGACGACGATCCGTCCGGCGCACAGTGTCAGACGGACATCGATGGCTACCAGAGAGACCTCGATGACCTGCATGACGCGGAGAGTACGATGACCTTGGTCACGAACGCCGTGAACACCGCCTATGCAGGCTTCCGCGCGGACCTGCAGCTTCCCCACATCCCGGACCAGAACTGATACACGGGGAGCCGTCCCCTGCACGAGCCGGAAATGGACGCGCGTGTCGCGTTCACCGTATCGACTTACAGGCTTACATTCTGAGAAGAGGATGCCTGCCTTATCTCTATGTTCAGTAAACACCCCTTGGAAGGAATACCCGATGAGAATTAGTGAGTTACCGAATGCGCCTACATGGCTCAAAGAGGCTAAGACTTTTAACGCAGATGTGAACATTGTCGACGGTGTGGTCATTTGGCTCGATGGTACTTGGCTCGACGGCTCTTGGCACGGTGGGATTTGGCGTGACGGTACCTGGATCACCGGTAGTTGGCGCAATGGTACCTGGCATCGTGGAAGATGGCACAGCGGTACCTGGTATGGTGGAAGTTGGCTCAATGGCACTTGGCGTGACGGGACTTGGCACAGCGGTACCTGGTACGGCGGAAGATGGCAGGGCGGCACCATGTTTATTGGTGAGTGTAAAGTAGACCAATTTCGTGTCTATACGGGTCTCTATAAGTACCCTGTGATGGTTTATCTGTTCACCAACGGTAGTCGATGGGTACGTATGGATGACCTCCTTTATTCGCTGGAAGAATTGGAGCGAATTGGTGTCCGCAATAGCAATTTGACGGAATTCCCTGATGATAAATCTGCGAAGTCCGAAGAACGGGTTCGTGCGTTTGAGTTCGCCCGCACCGCCGTCCTGAGTCTAACCCCCACCGAGGAAGCGGATGTACTGGAATAGGCTGTGGTCCCTGCGATCCCGCTCGGCCCAAACGGCACCGCAACCTGTCCACCCCCTCAAACCCCGTAAGATGTGACGTGCCTTAGGAGAAGTCCGACTCATCGGTGACTAGCCGTGCCAGTATGTCGTCGTCAGGCGGAAGTTCCCCGATTCGTCACCTACCCCAGAGAGTGAAGTAAGGAGAATTTGAATCATGGATAGTGATGGAGTGTTCGTGTTGATGATGTTTTTATTTGTATGGATCGGCGGAACGATCCTCGCAGGTTCGATTGCGTCGAATCGGAATACCAACAAAGGGCTGGTTGTCTTTATCTCCCTGTGTTTCAGCCCTGTGATTGGGTGCCTGCTGGCGTGCTTGATGGCCCCCAAAGAGGTCGTCAAGGACACCACCGGCGCGGGTGCCGTTTCTGAGAAGAAATGCCCCCAGTGTGCAGAGATGGTCAAGGATGAGGCAATCGTTTGTCGATTCTGCGGGTATAGCTTCGCCTTGGAGATAGCGGCAGCAGAGGCGGCACGCGTGGCTGCGGAGGAGGCGAGTAGGCAGGAGCGAATGGAACGTGAAGCCAATGCGCGAATGGTAGAAGCGGCAGAGAGGGCCGCACGTGAAGAAGGTGTGCGAACTTTAGCCAAGAAAGATCGAACCACAGCATGGGTCATAGGCATCCTCACGACTGCCGTTGCAATCATCGCCGTCGTGTTTCACCTCACATAGCACCCGCCCCATCACCCTCGAATCCACCTGCGGCAGGAGAGGTTCCTGCTCCGTAATCCGGTTCAAGCCATACAGACCTACACCCAAAAGAAACCCCGCCAACTCGGCGGGGTTTCTTGTTTCGGTTGCGATGCGCCTTAGGCGAAGTCAGACTCATCGGTGAAGAGCAGGCTGGCAAGATTGCCACCAGCGATTTTGTTGGCCGCAGCGAGCGGGTCGTAGTGGGATGCCAGCTTGGGTGCCTCGAACTGGATGACCCCCTTACCGCGCTTGGCACGACGCGCTGCCGAAGCCGCTGCCGCCTTCTCCGCAGGAGACTTCAACTCCGGCTCCGAATCCTGTGGAATACGGTGGTCACCCGTCTCCTCCTGCTTGGCATGGTCGTAGACATCCGCGAAGATGTCTCCTTCATGGTCGGTTTCGCTGTCCCGGTCATCACCACCCATATCCGTCTCAAAGTGGTTATTGAGGGTGCCCGGCTTCAAGATCCCTTCCTCCTCCGAAGCACGCTTGGTGGCCGAGGCGAAGAGACGGGCCAGAGGATCGTCGTCTACACCTTCCACCGCGAACATGTCGGCTGGATTCGCGAGCGTCTCTTCCTGATCGAGGACACCTTCCAGCTCCGCCGCGTCCGAGGGCGAGAAGAAGCTGTCGAAGTCTTCGATCACGTCATCCTCTTCGTCCTTGAGCGCGGAGACCTTTTCGGCAAAGTTGTCGTCAGAGAAGATTCCCTGAAGGTTCAACTCCTGGCTGTCATCGAGCGGCTGACCGTCGATGTTGTCCATACCGTCTTCCGGAGCGTCGAGTTCCAGGTTACCGGCGAAGGCATCGTCGTCCATCGACTCTTCAGCGAGGTCGATCTCGCTGCTGTCGCCAATCTCCTTCTCAATCGCCTTCTGCAACGTGTCGACGTCGTTCTTGACATCCTCGATCGCGTCCTCCAGAGTGGCAGTCTCCTCGTCGAAGACCTGGTCTTCCGCGTCGTCGGCATCGTCCTCGTCACCGTCTTCCGCATCCTCTACGCCCTGCTCTGCGTCGTCGTCCGAGGCGTCCGCATCCACTTCCTCATCCTTGTCCTCGGAGTCGTCCTTCTTGGGGAAATCCGAGTCTTCTTCGTCCTCGGCTACCTTCCGGGATGCGTCCTTCTTCTTCTTCTTATCCTTCTCACAGCCCTTGCAGCCCTTGCAGTCGTCGGCGCACGCCGTCTTCCCGTCCGGGGCATCCAGCGCTTCATCGACCAGGCCGAGGAACTGCTGCTTGGTGTAGGTACCATCCAGGCCGTACAGGAAGTTGCGGATCTTCCCAAGGACGCCCGTGGTGTCCAGGGAGGCATCCACCGGGGTGAACTTCTCCATCAACGGACCAGCGTTCTTGCGCCGCGCGGCGGCCTTCCCTTCCGGAGCATCCAGCGCCTCATCCACAAGACCGAGGAACTGTTGCTTGGTGTAGGTGCCGTCCAGACCGTAGAGGAAGTTGCGAATCTTACCGAGAACTCCGGTCGTATCGAGCGAAGCATCCACCGGGGTGAACTTCTCCATCAGGGGGCCAGCATTCTTGCGCCGCGATTCCTTGGACAGGTCGATCTTGGGGCGATCCGCTGCTCCATCGGCGTCCATGCCCTTGGGCTCGGTGCGCTTGCCCTCGTCATAGGTCTCCGGCTGCACGCCGTTCTCCTTGCTGTCGTCCGCCCGCTTCTGCGCCGCTGACTTGGCCTCTCCCTCCAGTTCGGAGGTGACCGAGTTCTTCGCCTTGGTCAGCACCGAGGGATCTTCGAGTAGGCTGTTGAGGTCCGTCTTGTGGACGTTCTTGAACTCCTCTGCCACATGCGTCCAGTGCGCATTGATCGCCGCCTGGCGCAGCATGCCCTTGAGCACGGGGGTTGTGTTGAGGAGCAGGTTTCTCGCTACCTTCAACTGCAGGTGCGCCGGGGCCGTCGGGACCATCGTCTTGGCAAGCGTCCATGAGCACGCAACCCGCATCTTCAGTTGGTTGGTCTCCGCAGCTTGCGTCTTCTCAGCCGCGAGACGTCCTGCGAGGGAGCTGCGGTTCGGATTCGTTGTCTTGATTGCCATAGGGGTACTTGACCTTTCGGTGAACGATTGAGCGGAATAACCTACTCAATCTGAGGTTTGGAAGTCCACTTTCTAAAAATGCTGTATTTCTTTCCCGGAGGGACCCGGCCCCAATAGGCCTGTATCACACGGTCCGAGGCAGAACCCAGCGCTGATACCCAGCGTCGTACAAGCATCGCGCCCCGGCGCGGAACATGTTCTGGTGTTCGGTCAGGGAGGGGTCATAGAGATCACCAAGCAATGTGGGAAGCTGGGCATGGCGGCACTGGCGCTTGTTGAGGAGTCTCCCTCGATAGAACCACTGATAGGAAGGAGCCAGGTCCTTGTCCTTTGTGAAGCCGAGGACCGGGTAGATCGAACCCTGACTGTAACGGTTGTCCGAGAAGGTCACGATGTCTCCGGAGGGCAACCCTTGGAGTGCACCTTTCAGGATCTTCTGTGCCCCACCCACCACCGTGGTGTCCGCACGGAATGCGAGCCGGGAGAGGTTCAGCATCGTCTTCTCGTGCAGGATGAAGGCTGCCACGGCGACCAGATCGTCTCCAGCAAACAAGCCGAAGGCCCACCGTATCCCCGGAGGCGCTCCCTGCAGGTGATGCTGAGCGAGGAATGCGCTGGCGTCGCTGTTGCTGATAGGGCGAAAGCGTGTGTGCCGCCCAAAGATGCGCTGCTGCAGGCCAAGTTTTGACCGGAGGATCGACTTCCAGACCGTCTGCGTCTCCTCCCGCTGCCACTCCAGTTCATCGATCTGCAGCAGGTGAATCCCCAATGCCTGGCAGAGCCGGTACTTCTCGCGATGGGCAAACTTCTCACTGGCCGGAGAGATGGCCGTCAGGGAGTGCCAGTAGGCCCCGTTGAGTTCAATCGCCAGGGATGCCTGGGGGATGTAGATATCAAGTTCCTTGGGAGCAATGATCGAGCGGGTGTTGGATTGGAAGGCGCAGCCCAGTTCCGTGAGAAACATCTCGATCTCCCGCTGTGGCCTGGTGTGGTGGTGAACGCAGGACGGACACCCGCTCCGCTGATGGGAGTTGGCCTCCTGCCAGAAAGCGCCATGCTTGCGGCAGAGGATCTCCACCTTCACCTTGGCCCCGTGATACTGCACCCGCGAGTAGTCATAACGGTCCCCGTGGACCTGCCGGGCGATGGCGACGAACTCCGCTGACCCCAGCCGCTGCGCGGTGGCCCGCTTATCCACCCCGCATGCCGGGCATCCAGCCCCCGCCAGGTGATGGTCCGGGCGCACGGTGAACGTCCCATGCTCCGGGCAAAGGACGGTGAGAGGTAGATTTGACCGGGTATATTCAGCGTCAGCATACTGATACGCCGTACCGTGGATCTGGTGCGCCTTGGCGATGAAGGCCTGCACGTTGGAGAGGCTTCCCTGACGGACCTTCTCCCGACCGCACCGAGGACAGCCATTCCCGGCCCAGTGGTACTCCGCCACCTGCTCGAACATGCCATGTTCGCGGCAACGAATCTGGACGGTGGACTTTGACCCTGTGTAGAGAGACTCCGCATAGTCATAGGTATCGCCATGCACCGCGCGAGCCTTAATCAGGAATGCATCCGTCCCAAAGCGCGGCTTATGCTTGGTTCGTCCACATAGAGGGCACCCCCGCCCGATCCAATGCTTCTCCGGCTTCTGCCGAAAGAGACCATGCTGGGGGCACAGGATCTCTACCGGGTTCTTGGAGTTGGTGTAGCAGACGCGCGAGTAGTCATAGGTATCGCCATGCACCGCGCGAGCCTTAATCAGGAAGGGGGATTCCGTAGTGGTTAGTGTCGATTGCGGATGACTTGACGTAAGCGTGCCTCTTGCATCGGATTGGTCACTGCCTTTTGCAGTGAGGCTACCTTGGAGGCTGCCGCCATGTGGGTGAACGGGGTCTTGGGTCCTACCCAGCCATCCACAATAATCGACCGATTTGCTGCTCCGGGGAATGCCGGAGTACCTACCCATGACGCCTCGACGAATTTTACACCACCATTCGGCAGTGACTTGTGTCCACACAGTTCCGCGATACGGCGCGGGATGCCGTCGTCGTCCATCAGGAAGTTGCCCTTCTGCATTCGCAGGTGGGTGCAGAAGGTGCTGAGATCGGTGCAGCGGGCTCCGCAGAAGCTGCACACCACCAGATCGGTGGTGCAGCCCATGGACATGTACTTGGTCTTACCGGAGCGGATGTCTCCTACCAGATCCTCATGTGCGAGGTCGGTGGCAACCAGAATGTCCACGTAGTAGACATGGATGCCAGGGGCGATCTGGACCTTACGCAGAACCACATCCAGGATGTGGCCCTTGGCGGCCTTGGAGTTCTGATAGTGCTCAAGGAAGTTGAAGGCACCGATGAAGGTCTTGTACGAGAGCCGGATGACGTCGTTGGTCCAGCCATCGTCGTTGGAGTTGATGAGGTGTGAGCACTCTGGCTTTACCAGGTGGTCCCGTGTGTCCTCTGGTTCCGTCATGACGGAAGACATGATCGTGCAGTGGGAGAGGAGGAACTTGGAGGTTTCCGCAGCCACCTTCTGCAGGGAGGCGGTCTTGTTGCTGAACGCTCGGCGTCCCTGCATCTTCTCCCATGCCTGCATGGAGATGATGTCCGCGACCTCTGCATGTGCGATCTTGTTGAAGGCCATCTCCGTCTACGCTCCTACATAGGAGTTTGGTAGACGGTTTTCTGTGGAACTCTAGGGGCGGCTCCGGCGCAGCAAGCGGCTACGCGACGAGGCATCCTTGCTTAGGTCAGGATCGTTCTCCCGCTCCTTCTTGACGTCCTCATCCACGCGGCTGCGCATGTCCTGGCGCGGTGCCATGAGTTTCGGATCGTTGTGCATCTGGATCTCCGCACGCTTTCCGCTTCCAGGGAGACGGGCTGCCTGCCTTCGGGCTTTGCGCTGGTCTTCCTTAATGAACTGCCAGAGATCCGGTGCATTCGTCTCAGCCCATATCTGGAGATTGCTGCCCTTGGGTGCCACCCGGTTCAGCAGGTCGATCGTGCCCGCGATCGCCGCAGCCAACTTCTGATAGTCCACACCCTCTGCGGCGGTCTTGACCTCACGGGCCACAAAGGCCTGAAGGTCCCGGCTGTCCGTGCGGGAGAGGAGGGCAGCCATGCGGCGGGAAAGATGCAGGTACTCTCGGGCAGCACGCTTCCGCTGCCCCATCTTGGTAGGAGAGAACTCAGTCCCCTTCGCGGCGAATGGACTGTTGTAGTATTTACGGTCGTCCGGCGAGTCGGACGGTTGAAGGAGAGCTTCGTTCACGGCGTCGAGCGCCTTTTTCCGCAGAAGATAGTGGGCCATGGAGTCCTCGGTCTATTAAGGAGACGCATAGTTCGCTATTCGATGGACATCGCTACTGGTGATACATCCAGCGCTGATACCCCGCGTCGTACAAGCATCGCGCCCCGGCGCGGAACATGTTCTGGTGCTCGGTCAGGGAAGGGTTATAGAGATCTCCGATTAACTTCGGGAGGTGCTTGTGACGGCACATACGTTTATCCAGAACGTTGCCCTGGTAGAGCCACTGATAGGAGGGTGGAAGGTCGGCGTCGAGCGAAAACCCCATCGTCCGGTAGACATCCCCACGGCTGTACCGCTGATTCGCGAAGGTCACGATCGGACGATCCGGGAGCAGCCGAAGCGCATTCTGGAAGAGTTTACGGGCTCCTCCTACCACCGTGGTGTTGCGGGCGAACGCCATGCGCGTCAGGTTGAGGGACGTCTTTTCATGGCCGGAAAACGTCATGACCGCGAGCAGTTCCGCCTCGAAGTAGAGCCCATAGCACCAGCGTACGGCAGAGGTTGCTCCCTGCAGGTGATGCAGTGCGAGGAACTGGTTCGCCTCCATCGGGGTGACGGTGTGGAACATGGTATGGCGAGCGTGCACCTTCCGGGTATGCCGACCGATCTTGGACTGAAGAATAGACTTCCATATCTCCCGCGTGATGGGGTCTTCCCACTCATGCTGGTCAATCTGCAGGAGGTGAATGCCCTGCGCCGCGCAGAGGAGGTACTTGTCCTTATGCCGGGACCGGATGGCATGGCTCTGTCCCTCTCCCAGTGAATGCCAGTAGCCTCCATTAAACTCAATGGCCAGCTTGTGCACCGGGAGGTAGGTGTCCAGTTCCTTCGGGGGGATCACGCTGCGGGTGTTCGTGACCACCTCAACGCCCAGCGTGCGGAGGAAGTCGTCCACTTCCCTGTGCCCACTGGAGTAGTGATCGGTGCAGAGGGGACAACCGTTCCCTTGCCGTATATGGTTCGCGGGTGACTGCTCGAACAGGCCGTGCTCCGGGCACCGAATGCTGACCTTACTGTGGGCGCTGTCATAGACTGTGTCGCTGTAGTCATAGGCCTCGCCGTGCACCGCGCGGGCTCGCTCCAGAAACTCCTCCCCGGACAGGCGGAGCGCATCCCCGGCTTCCTTGCGTCCGCACTGGGGGCACTGGTATCCGAACAGGTGGTCATTCGGTATCTGCAGGAAGAGGCCGTGCTCCCGGCAAAGAATCCCTACCTGCTCGGCGCTGCGGACGTACTGTACTGCCGAGTAGTCGTACCTGTCCCCATGCACCTCACGAGCCTTGCGGATAAACTCCGAGGCGGTAGAGCGCTTAGTCGCGCTGATCCTTGCTCCACGCTCCCGAGGACATCCCTGTCCCGACAAGTGGTTGGCCGGAGTCTGCTGGAACTCGCCATGCTCCGGACACACAATCATCACCTTGCGGTGGTTGCCGACGTACTCCGTGCGCGAGTAGTCATACTTGCTGCCGTGGATGTCCCGCGCCTGTTGAAGGAACTCCTCCGGGGTGCGCCGGAGCCTTGCACTGATACGCATCCCCTTGCAGGCCGGGCAGCCTCTTCCCCTCAGGTGGGAGGCCGGGGTCTGCGTGAAGGTTCCATGCAGCGGACAGAGGATGTCGATTTTCTGGTTGGAGCGCTGGTAGACGACACCGGAATAGTCGTAGTGGGCCTCCGCATGGACGGTCAGCGCCCGGCGGAGGAAGTCATCCTGCGTTCGTATACGAGGCATGGTCACTGGGGCGCGACCTCGTGCTCTCGGGCAGGTTCATGGAGCCTGAGTCCTGACGCGTCAGGCGCTGCATCTTGCGAGTCACTGGTTGTGAAGGAGGAGGGAGTTGGCGGCAGGCTGGGGCCCGAACCCCGCTCATAGATCCAGCGGCGGTACCCGGCATCGTACAGGCATCTTGCCCTGTTACGGTAGAGGTTCGCGTGCTCGGTCTCCGCCGCGTTGAAGCCCTCCCCCAGGATCGCTGGCAGGAAACTGCGGCGCAGATGGCGTTTGTTCCATACCCGGCTGCGGAAGTACCACTGATAACTAGGCGGAAGGTCGGCGCTCAGGGTGAACCCGAGTTGGGCGTAGACATCTCCCCGGCTGTACTGGTTGTTGGAGAAGGTGACAATGTCCCTCTCCGGGAGAAGAGGCAGGGCGTTCTTGAACAGCTTCTGCGCTCCCCCGACGACCGTCAGTCCGCGAGGAAAGGCGAGCCGTGTAAGGTTTAGGAAGCGCTTTTCATGCTCTGCAAACGTAATGACTCCGACCAGGCGACTGTCATGGTACAACCCGAAGCACCACCGCGCCGCTGGCGTTGCCCCCTGCAGATGGTGCTCGGCCAGGAAGCGGTTCGCAACCGTACGCGTCACCGTTTTGAATTGGGTATTCCGTGCGTAGATGCGGTCATGCTTACCCAGTTTGGAGAGCAGGATGGACTTCCATATCTCCTGCTTCACTGGATCATTCCACTCGTGCTCGTCGATCTGCAGCAAGGTGAGGCGCTGTTGCAGGGCGAGCAGGAACTTCTCCCGGTGCCGGAATTTGAGTGCCGAGGGTTCGGTACCGTCCAGGGAGTGCCAGTATTGACCATTGAACTCGATGCCGAGGGGGAAGTCCTCCACCAGGATGTCCAGTTCATAGGGAGCAATGCGGGTGCGGTCATTGGTGCGGAAGCGGACGCCCTGCCCGCGAAGAAACGCCTCAATCTCCTGATGGGGCTGCGAATACCGGTGGCAGCACAGCGGACATCCGGCCCCTGTGTTAAGGTGAGCGTCTGGAGTCTGAAGGAAGGCTCCATGTTCCGGGCATCGAATCTCCACCCGAGCAAACGCCCCGTTATATTGGACGGACTGGTAATTGTACTTCCCCTGGTGCATCGCGGTGGCTTCCCGGAGGAACTGGTCCACATCCTTCGTCAGGGACTGCTTCACCTGTTCACGGGCACAGCGCGGGCAGCCCCTCCCGAGCAGGTGGTTGCTGGCCCGTTGCTCAAACTCCCCATGCAGAGGACAGAGGATGCGCACCCGCGAGAGGTTGTTGACGTAACACACGCGGGAGTAGTCATACCCTTCATGACGGTGGACGGATTGCGCCTGACGGATGAAGTCCTCGGTGGACATACTCCGCACATCGGCACCTACGCGGCTGCCGCACCGGGGACATCCATGCCCCCGCAGGTGCATGTTGGCCGCCTGCCAGAACTCCCCATGCTCAGGACAGAGGATGCAAACCTTCGCCGAGGCCCGAGTGTACTCACTGCACTCATAGGCATACCTCCCTCCATGCTGGAGGGTAGCCTTCTGACGAAATGCTTCGGTATCCAGCTTCTGCCGCAAACGCACCCCTCCGCTATTAAGGTAATACCAAAGCAAAGGCGCGGCACCCAATAGGTGCCGCGCCTTGTTACAGAAAGATGCCTAGTAGTTGAGGTTGTACTCGGAGAAGAGCAGCGAAGCACCGGTCACGTCGCTGGGCGCGTTGCCGGAATCCAGGAACTCGCCGTAGACCGAACCGGAGACATCGAAGACATCGGTGACCACAATAGTGCAGTCCTCGGTGACAGCCGCCTGATCGACGTTGTAGGTCGAGTTGTAACTCTCCATCCAGCAACCCTCGTAGGTGGTGGCCACGCAGAGCAGGCCGGGGTTGCCGTAGTTGTTCAGGCCGCCTTCCGGGTTCTCCGCAGCAGGCGTCGCGGCGTCCACGTTCGGGGAGGCTGAAGAGAGTTCCGAGAAGACAATCTCGGTTCTGATATCAAACGGCCACTTGTGATGCTTCAGGGAGCGGACCGCGCCGGAGACTCCGGCCTTGTATCCGAACTGCTGCATCAGGTTGCCAAGGTAGAGCGCGGTGCGCGTCACGGTGAGCTGCATCGGCTGGGTCACGCCCGGCACCAGTTCGGCCACCTGGTCGCCATATCCGAGGCCGCGCACGGTCTCGACCGTCTTCGACTCAGAGACTCCGAAGGAAGAGGTGACGCCCATGCGCAGGAACTTACCTACGCCCACCAGCGGGGTATAGATCTTGAAGCGGGTGCTGACGACAGACGAGGTCTGCCCAGTCGTGCCTTGACGTAGAACGTAGCTGGAATTGGTAGGAATCATCTTGCCTCCGAAATCGCGCCTTGGATAATTAAGGCTCTCGTCAGGAGTCTGGTAGCTGCTTTTCTGCGAAACAGCTTAATTCGGAAAACAAGAAGGAGGCGGAAACCTGCTCCGCCTCCTTCCCATTCCCTTGTACCGTGTGACCTACTCTGCGGATGCCAGCCGAAGTCCTGAGAGCAGGCTGGACGACTTCTTCTTCGGAAGCGCTGCCTCCTGGGCGATGGCCTCCTGCACCTGCTGCTTCTCCAGCTTGGAGAAGACCGATACCGCCTCGCCGAACAACGCCATGGCCGCGTAGATCGCCTCGACCGCATCCCGCACCGGACGCGTCCCATTGACCGAGGTCAGGGGCTTGGCATCCAGGTAGATCGCCTTCAGCTTCTCGCCAATGGCCTCGGACATCTTGAGCGCCTTGGCTACCGAGATCTCAGCGGCGCTCTTGCCTCCCGTACGGTGGGACGCGGCACCCTTGAAATACTCGTGGTCACGAAGCGCCTTCTCCGCCTCTTCCTTGGTGGCGTGAGAGTCAAGCACCTCGCCATCCTTCACATTGCACCAAGGAGCCGCTTCGCCCTTGGAGTCCTTGTGTCCCGGTCGGTGCTCGATGGTGGCCGTCTTTACCGAGGCTTCCTTGTCGTGCGTGTAGACTTCCTGGTTCAGTGGGCTGTCTTCTGGAGTCCACGACTGTTCGCAGTTACCGCACTGCCATTCGAAGCCGGAAGCTGTCGGGATATGGTAGATGCGCTCGTCTTCGGGGATGCCTTCACCCAGGATGTCCGCGCGGGGTGCATAGTTCACGTTGTCATAGGCATAGGCCGACACCGCGCCACACGAGGGGCACTCTTCCGCGTCGCCACTTTCAAGTAGTTCTTCACGAGTTGGGTCGACGTCTTCGCTGGCATGCTTGTGCTTGATGGTGACCCGCTTCACCGAGGCCGTCTTGGGTAGCCGACCGAGGCGCTCAGCATACTTCAGGGCCGATCCAATCCAATTCTTCGGGCTGATGAAGCCGTCTTCAATCACTTGATGCGCCTCCTCATCCCAGAAGTCCAGGACGTCGGTGTCATCGGTCTCGTTGCGGAGAGAGATGTGAAAGCGGTCGCGCTCCTGCCAGGTATCGAGTACGTACAGGTTGCCGTCGATCTCCCGCTCCTGGTGGACATCCCGTGCCACCTTGCTGGTCGCCAGCTTGATCGGAACCTCGGTCTCCGGACGCTGGATGCCGGTGTGGTCCTCGACCTTGTCGCGGCCATCGGGAATCGACTTATCCCCTTCGAGCACTTTGGAGGTGTCCTGGTTGATGAGGTTGGCGACCCTGCTTGGCGTGGTGGTCTTGGGCCGGACGATGCCGGTGTGATCCTCAACGTCCTTACGGCCATCGGGAATCGACTTGTCGCCTTCAAGGATGTTGCCCGTCTCTTCGTTGGTGCAAAAGCTGCCGCCGCTGCCACTGCTCAGCGAACCGGTCACGGTGGACCAGTTCTTCCCCACCATGTCTTCGAGGGCAACGATGGCACGAGCTATGTCTCCGTCATTGCCTTCGTCGTACGACTCCAGTTCCGCGACCGCATCGTTCAGGTTCTGTACCTGCTCGGGGAGAAGGTTGTCTGGCTGGACGTTCTGGAGTTCCTGCAGCGCCTTGGAGACCAGCAGGGGGTCCTCTTCCCCACCCACCTGAAACTTGTAGAGTCCCTGAATGGCGTTGTCCACGAACTTCTCAGCCTCCCCGTCGAGCGCGGCCTGCTTGCGGGCGGCGACCTTGGGGTCTTCCGTCGTGATCTTGGGACGCGAGTTCAACTCCTCGGCCATCTCCGCCACCGCCTGTTGCGCGGCTTTGTCATTGGCGAAGTCGGTGACCTTCGAGAGCGCCTCAATCACTGCGCTCAGGGCCTCGGCGGTCCAGTATTTGTACTTGCTGACCGGGCCACGCTGCGGCTCGGTCGCCGGGTCTTCCCGCAACGGGGTTACGGCGTCGGGCGCTTCCTCAGCAGCCTTCTTTACGCTCCGCTTGGGCGCGGCAGACTTGGGGAGAGTGGCAGCATCCACCGGCGGCGGTGTCTTCGGGTCGTACAGCGGGCGATTGTCCGGTGCGCCGTCAAAGGTGATTGTCTGCGTCAGGAGGAGGTCTTCCCCAGCGGCCTCGATCGCGTAGCGCTCGTGCCAGTAGATGCGTCCATCCGGAGCTTCGAGGATGGGAGCCTCCGTCAGCGCACCAATCTCTTCCGGGGCCACCCACTGCCATCCGTTGCTGGTGAAGTCTGCCAGCAGTTCATCCAGAATCTGGCCATCACTCCAGAGTTGGTTATGCCTGCGGTTGGCGTCCACCTCGATCCCCAGAGCCACCTGAATGTTCTCATGGAAGTGGTGGGCGTTGTCGTCGATGAACTCCTGGATCGTGGCCGGGTTCGGCACCAGCTTCAAGCGGTTCCCGGCAGTCTGGATCAGGGTGACATAGCGCCCCTGGTCCTTGAGGTCAGCTTGTTTGGCGGAGGCCTGACGGGTATCGTCGGTATCCATCTTCTCGGTCTCGTCGCCGCGATCGGTCAAAAAGTTGTCCACTCCGGCATTGGCCTTACGCTGCTGTAGTGCCTGCTTGCGGCGCTCGAACATCCTCGACTTGCTCATGCTGTATCTCCGTCCTTATTACTTATCTCCGTAACCAAGCCACGGAGCGGGCTGTTGTACTTCAAAAGCGATGACAGGGGCGGTCACGGGGTTTGCGGGGAACTACACCGTCAGGTCAGGAAGGCTGGTAAGCGCCGCCGGATTCGTCGCCCGCAGGGTGGTCATCGCCGCGCTGACGCGGGTCTGGATGGCGGCGGCCCATACGGTGGCAGCCTCAATCGGTCCCGAGGTGATGCAGTCCAGAGGCCCTTGCTGCGGGGTCTGCCCCGGTGCTCCCATCCACTGCCCCGGAACAAAGGCTCCATTGACGGGTGGGATGGTGGTGCTGTCGGAAGGCAGCGCATCCATGAAGCGGGCGGTGAAGCCGTTCATCTGCGTGGTGATCCCCACGAAAAGTTCGCTGGCAGGGAAGGTGAAGGAGAAGGCGGTATTGGCCGGATCGGTAAACAAGCCGCCCAGATTGACCTGAGGGTCGCCATAGGCCTGAATGCGCTGCTTGTCGGTGGCGTCGGTGGGATCGCCCACGAACTGAGCCTGCATCGTGACACTGACGATGCCGTTCTGTTGAATCACGATGGGGTGAACTTTCATACCGGTTTCGCTCCTACTTCCGCAAAGGCAGTTGCCTGTGTCCTGTATATCTTTTATGGTTCCGGGTGCTCAATCGAAGCTGGAAGACGGTCCGGAGGGGCTGGTTGACCCCTCCGGACTCCCGTTACGCGGCCTGAGTGGAGCCCGAGGTCAGGTTGACCGTGAAGGTCATGTTGACCGTGAGCAGCGAGAACATCGGCACATAGCTGACCGACACCGCGACTGTGGTTGGGTCCGACACGCTGGGCGTGACCACGACCGGGTCCGCCTGCGTGATGAGGATGTTCTTGAAGCCAGACAGTAACGCGTTGCCCACCACTTCGATCGAGCTGGGAAGTTCCGAGGTCATCTTCAGGCCAATGAACTGCCGGAAGGACTTGCGGAACGCCTGCGCGATGAAGTCGTTGGTCGTGGTGATGTAAGGCTCGCTGGTCAGCGGGTTGGATGGATCGGTCGTCTTGTAGTGACGAACGTTCAGCCCACCTGCCACATCGGTCAGAACCGTGATGCCGGAGGCAGCCATCAGGTCCATCGTCGGTGCATCGAAGGTCACCAGGCTGCGGGAGAAGCCGGTGACGGTCTGGTTGGTTAGAGTGGTTGCAACATCGTTGACCGGACTAAGGTTCAGACCGGCCAGCGCAGCGGCCACAAACTCTCCGGTCAGCGCGTACTCAACCGCTTCGATGTCGGTCGGTCCCTGGAGCATGATGCCCACCGAGAACGGAGCGACCGCGACGATACGGTTGTTGGCAATCGCCTGCGCCGTCGCAACGGCAGCGATGGGGGTTGTGTAGGCGTCGAACCCGATAAAGCCGATCGCTTCTCCCTTTTGACGGGGAGTCGCCTGCTTGGTCAGGAACTGGCCGAGTGACTGCTGCACCGTCGCCGAGGTGGAGAGTGGGACGATGACGTTGGGGCGGCGGCCACCGGGGAGGGGGGTGGTCAGGGAGTTGATCGCATCCACAAAGCTCTGGTCCGACGCTACCGGCAGGCCCTGCTGCGTCTGCACCTGAACACAGGCAAACTGCTGCGCTCCGTTCTGGGTCAGAAGCTGGATGGCGAGGGACAGGCGATTGGCGACCGTCGGCTGCCCATAGACCGCATAAGCGGCTGCGGCAGAGGTGAAGGTCTGGAGCGCGTAGTCGGACGCCTGCTTGGCGGTGGTGAAGGAGACGTAGTAATACTCGCCGACGCTGGGAGAGTTCCCAGCCCGGTTGAAGGTCGAGATCGTGGCCGTATCCCCTACATTCATGCCAAGCGTGGTGACCACCGTCGTTCGCAGGCCCGGAATAGCAATCACCGTGGAACCTGTGCGCAGGCCCGTCTCACGGCTGATCGTGAAGGTCAGCGTGTCGCCGGGCTGGAACAGGTAGCTGGGACTGGGTAACTGGACATAGCCGTAGCTGAGGGCCGTCGTCGGGTCGACAAGGGTGAACTTGACGGCGGTGTTGACGTCAATATAGGTCTGACCGAGATACCCGGCAGTGCCTACGGCGGTGAGACCCACGTTCGAGGTGGCCGGAGTGGTTGCTCCGCCCGTAAGACCGAGGGTATCCGCCGCTGCCTGGGCCGCCGTGCGGCTGGTGGTGACCATGTAACGGTTGGCGTACGCATGAGTGACAGCAGCCGCACCGCCCGCGAGGGGGGTGGCAGCCATGGCCTGCGCCTGTGCCGTCAGATCCGCTCCGGCTACACCGGAACAGAGAATTACACCCACGCCCGTCACGGTCGGAGGGTAGGTGGCAAACAGGGTAACAATCGCCTGCCACGAACGGATCGTCACGTTGTCCGCCATGAGGATCTCCACCGAGACAGCCGTCCCGGAGACCGTGATGGCCGAAGCGTCCGCCGCTCCCGTGGTGCCTCCGACAAGGGCGATGGTGACCGTGTTGCCCGCAGTGCCCGGAGTGGAGGCGGTGAAGGTGATGCGGGGGATCGAGGTGCTGTCCTTCTCGGTATAGCTGGCCTGGATGGCAGGAGTGATGGTTTTCTCCAGGCTGTCGTTCTGGAAGGTAAGAGTGACGGTCTCATCCGCGCCCCCGAGGGCGGCTTCGAGATCCGGGAAGTTGTTCGGCCAGACAAGGCCGGTGGTGGCAAAGTTCAGGTCCTGCACCACGGCGGCTCCGGGGAGTGCGGAGGGTGCTACCTGACCCAATTCATCGGTCACGGTGAAGGTACCCTCACCCGGCTGGCCGGGGACATCGACAGCCACTGTGAACTGATGATCGTTCAGAATGGTGCGGTAGTAGGTGGCGTAGACGTTGGTGCCCGCCGGAGCCGGGTTGTATAGGGTGACCTGCGCCGCAGCGCCGGACAGACCGGAGATGCGGACCGGGCCGGAGGCCAGGGCGGTGACCGGGTCAGGGCCGAGGTAGACGCTGACCAGGGCAGGATTGTCGGTAGCGCGACCCATGCCTGACCCATCCACCGGAGTGTCCGGGAGGGTGAAGAGAGAGTTAAGACCGCTGGACGCCCCCGAGCACTTCTGCAGATAGACCTTCTCGTCCACCAGCGTGGTGTTGATCACCGAGGCGTTGATCGGAGTAAAGCCCGGAGTGGAGATCGTGGCCGCCGTCGTGGCCGAAGCGCCCCAGGAGATCTGGTTGCCGTTGAGGACGTAGTCGGTGCCTGCGATGAAGTCGGAACGGTTCGGTCCAAAGCCTACCTCGGTGATCGAGGCGACATTGACTGCCGGAAGCTGGTCAGCGGTGTTCTGATAGGTGTTGGTGGCATAGGTAATCTCCACCGAGGAGCCCGCAGCCACCGGGTTCTGTACCGTGACCAGGCCGTGAGTGCCATCGACTGCCGTGACGACAGCGGTGACACCGTTGACCAGTACCTGCACATCCGCTGGACTGGTGGTGACGACACCGCCGTTGGTGCCGTCGACGATGGGCACAAAAGCAACCTTGAAGGTGGTGTTGGTGCTCTGACCAGCGCCGCCGGTGAAGTGGGTAGCCACCTGTACCGTACCTGCGGTTGCGCCGGTGCCGGTTGCCATCTCTACCGTGAGGAAGCCGCCCGAGAGCGTCTCAATCCCAGCGTTGACGAGGTTGACAATGTCCTGATTGGTACGCACCACATTGCTGGGCAGAAGCAGTTCGATCGAGATCGCGTTGGTGCCTGCTCCCGTGACCGCCTGAGCGTCCGCCACTCCGTAGCCGTTGGCTGCCTGGGTGAAGGCAAGGGTGACATCGTTTCCAAGAGCGCCGGGGATCGTGAGCGAGAAGGTAAGGCCGCCTTCCACCAAGGAAGCAAACGCCGGAACCTGCGCGGACTCATCCTCATTCAGGATGCGCGTGTCCGTCTTCTTGAAGTAGTAGGTAATCTCGGCGTTCGTGCCTGCGGGAATGATCGTCTGGGTGATGAACTGACCCGTGGCTCCATTGAGTGAGACCACGTTGACCGGAAGGCCGCCAGCGGTGACCTGCACGTCCGAGGGGTTGTTCGAGACCGTACCACTGCCCGTTCCAGTCACCACGGGGAAGTGCAGGGTCTGGTAGGTGCGGGTCGTTCCATTGACCTGATTCGAGATGTTCTCATCCACAATCAGGTCGTCGGCGGTCGCCGAGGAGCCGCGATGCAGCTCGACATTGTCCTGCGTAAAGAATTCCTGGCCCTCGCCGATCAGTACGGGAACCCGTGCATTGCCAGCGAGGGTCGCTCCCGTGTTGTTCAAGACCGTTGTGGTGTATACACCGGGGGGCGTGTAAGACGAACTGACAAGTGCCATAGGTCTGCTCCGTTCCAGATAACCGGGCCTTTAGGTAGGCCGAGAAGTGAAATCAAACTCATTGAAGATTTTGGAAGTCGGTTTTCTCTTCCACTTTGGTTTCGTGGGGAATTACTCGACCAGACGGCTGAGGGGATCTGAGTCCGGCTTATATCCATCGCGGGCGATGGCATCCATGGCGCGGGTGCGCACCTTCTGCTGCGCGGTGGCGATGGGGGCAAACTCGGTGTAACTGGAAGCTGCCAGGCCCACCTGGTTGTTCTGCCTCCGTACCTTGTCACGGACCTCCTGACGCTGATGGATCTCTCCCCACCGCGCCTCTGCATTACGACCGATCGCTATATCCAGAGGCTCATTGCCGGAACCACTGCGCTGCACACTCTGCCGGGGATAGTGGAAGTGCGCTTCGCTGGAGCAGAAGGCGCAGGGGATCTGATCCGGCAGGTCCTGGTGGACCGATTGCACCCGTTCTGTAATGCCGCCACACTGGGGGCTCGTGCAGAGAAACTCGTAGACCGCCATGAAGTACCTCTCAACCGGAAAAATCCGTACTCAGGGAAATACCAGCGAAGTACGGGGAGTAGGAAATATGGTTAGCGATAGTCCGGAAGGAACCCACCCACGCCGGAGACGGCGTACCGCGAGGCAGGGAGGATCCGGTTGGGGTATCCTGCGGTACGCGGCTGGGTCTGGATATCGAAACTCGTGATGCGTGTGACCAGCGGGTTGAAGACACGCCAGTCCGCCAGGGCCGTGATCTGGAGGGTTGAGACCCAGCCCACCGACGTTCCACTGCGGTCACGCTGGTTGGCGATCGCGCTGCGCGAAGCTTCCAGAACGGTGATGCCATCCGACTCCATGAGCGTGCGCTGATGGATGAGGAGGTTCTGCTTGAGCAGTTCGGCAAGATCGGAGGCGGTCGCCGGGTCGTTGGCTTTAACATCCAGCGCAAAGCTGATGGAGTCCTTCGACCCGTAGACGTGGTAGGTCTGGGTGACGGTGGGAGAGACGAGGATGGCGCACTGATCTCCCTCCATCACAGCGTCCCCGATGGCGATGCGCAGGCCTGGGATAAGGGCGGTATTGGAGCCCATCTTCATGCCGGTCGCGGTGCTCTGGCCCACCAGGACACGGGCCTCGTACTGACAGTACCCTCCGGGAGGAAGTGGTACGGCCAGGGTAACGGTTCCATCCGGGTTGACGGTAAGCGCCGCGTTGTCGCTGACCGAGGTCGTGACGAATACCTGGTCAGCCACCAGGGATTCGCCCGGCCCCACCTGGAAGTTCAGGGTGTTCTCTGGATTCATGCAATTACCTGGAACCGTCGGATCGAGCATGATCGTGCCCTGCGCCGAGATGGTCGCTCCGGCTGGAGTCCATGCGCTGAACTGCACCTCGGACGCTGTGGTGTAGATGTAGTCGTGGTAGGGGCGCAGTACGAAGCCGTCCTGGTCTACCAGGGAGATGCCGGTCATCCCGGCTGGGATCTGCGCCGTTTGAGGGCCGAAAATCGTCGGGTTCAGGATGGCCGTCGTCTGCTGGCGCTCGACCCAGTAATCTACCAGTGGGGTCAGGAGGCGGCCTGTGCTATCGGTCGCCTGTAGTGTGACAACTGTAGTCAACAGATAGACATAACTCTGGGCAGCCTGCACGGTTGGCACAAGGCCGGTCGTGGGGTCGAGAAAGGTGACCGTGGTGGCGTCAATGCCGGGAGCAAACGTGATGCACGAGCCCTGGGCTTGCACCGTCCCTTCAAACCAGTTGTAACTCTCGATGACGAAGTCCACCTCACGGGTCTGTTCATTGACCTGATTGACCTGGAAGAGGTAGACCCCGGACGCCGGGGTGGCTCGCGTGGGATCAATCTCATCCACCCACTCGAAGAAGGAGCCCTCCTTCTCCCCGATCTTGGCCAGGATGGCGCGGCCATACTGGGTCCCCATGAAGTAGTCGGGAGAGAGCCGGATACCCTGGGCGCTGATGTCCTTGATGACACACTGGACGTCTTTGTAGTTGAGCTGGGTATTCGAACTGAGGGACACGTCTCCCAGCGCTTTACGGAAGCGCGGATTCCGCGAGACGATGTTGCGGATCACCCGGAGCATGTACCCGGCGCAGTGGTTGCCTGTGAGGTCGAAAATCGGAGTATCCCCCTGCTAGACGGCTCTGGTCTCAAGCACCCCGTAATCGACGCCGATCGGAACTGCCGGAACAACTTGCTGGAAGGGCTCGATCCAGGCGTAGATCGCCTTCCGAATATCGGCCACACTGCAGACGCCAAAGACTCGTGGGTACCAGACATTGACCACCGTCACCTGATCGCCCCAGTCATACTCGGTGATTTCCCACCAGCTTCCGTCATGTGCAGAGAAGCGACTACCAGGTTGGAGCCCCATGTAGAAGATCTCGTCTCCCTGCAGGGGGGTGAGCGGATTGGCCAGAAGTTGACCACCTTCCCCCGGAGTGACCTGGTAGAAGGTGGACCGCTGCTGTCCGGGGTCACCCACAATGAGCTGTAGTTTTTCACTCGTAAGCGGCTGGTCGGTCGGCGGGGTCAGGGCGCTGGCGGTGGTCCGCCCACCGATACCGGCGAAGCGCGAAAGGGAATTTGCCAAAGTCTTCGAATCAAGCATGCACCACTCCAGAAGTTCTCTTTAAGGAGTTGCGAAGTTTGTTTCGTGAAAAGTTATCCATTCCGTAGCGGGCGAGCGAGATCTTTGTAGGGAGATTGTCCCGAGGAGCCGTAGAGTGTCGCTGATGAACGTACCTGTGGAGGTCGCCCTCTCTCCACCCTCTCTCCACCCTCTAACCCCAGTCGTACCCCGGATGCGCCAGTAACGACTTGCACGGAGGGAGAGGCCCCCTCGCGGGGAGAGGCACCTATTGTTGTGCAAGCTGTAACGGTACAGCGGCTGCCCGAAGCGGAGGAACTGCAACGCGAACTCTCGGTGGCCTATGCCCGGATACGGCATCTGGAGATGCTGGCCCTCACTGATCCACTGACCCGCCTGGCAAACCGCCGGGCCTTCGACGCCCGCATCGTGGAGGAGTTCTCCCGTGCCACACGCAGCACCTCCGCCCTGTCTCTGGCAATCCTCGATCTGGATCACTTCAAGCGGCGCAATGACGCCTTCGGTCACCAGGCCGGAGACGGCTGTCTCATCCTCCTGGCCAGCGTACTGCTGGCGAACTCCAGACAGGGAGACACCGTCGCCAGAATCGGGGGTGAGGAGTTTGCCATGATTCTCCCCTCCACCGACGCAGCGCAGGCTGGCCGTCTCCTCCGGCGTATCGCAACGGCCCTGCGGCTGGACCCCTGCGTGGGAGGCCCGCTGACATTCAGCGCGGGCGTTGTGCAGAGCGGTGAAGATGGGGTGGGTCCGGCGGACCTGATCCGGCTGGCGGACACCGCCATGTATGCTGCCAAGAGGGATGGGCGCGACCGGATCGTCGTCCGGCTGTGAAGCATCCTATCCAGAGTATTGACTATGATGGGGACTATGTTCCCCATTCGCGGAGGAGCGGGAGAGAGTAGTACAGGAGAGACGACATGAACTTTGATCTGGAACAAGAGCACAACGACCATGAGACGGGGGCTTTTCAGAATGAGTTTCAGGCGGCGTTTACCATGGCGCAGATGCAAACTCCCCGAGTCAACGAAACCGCCAAGATCCAGGCGCTTACCGCCCAAGGCAAGTTCGTTGTCGTGAGCGATCATGACCTCTACTGCCCATACACCGATGCCGTTCTCGGTGCCTCCATCGGCATCCACTCCGTCCACGACACCCTCGAAGAGGCTCAGGCAGTCTGCCCGGAACCAGATGCGAACTTTTACGTCGTCGAGCCTCCTTGCCGCCGCGAGAATGCCCTTCTGGCTGACGCCGATGACGAGGCGGATGACTGCCCCTTTTAGGGGGCATCCGGCGGGAGAGTAGCCCGCCAGTACGGAACAGATAATGTGCAGTATTCTGCACGGAAAAGCCGGATACGGTGCTATACACGGCACCTTATCCGGCTTTCGGTGTCATTGATGATCCACCCGATGTCCGGTGGCACCGGTATGCGAAGGCATACGATCCTATCCTTTAATTCTTCCAAAAACCACGCTACGGCCCACCTGTTTATCCGGGTTCTCCCATATCTGACCCGGAACCGTGGTCGCTTCATAGATCGGCTCTGCCCCACCAATCCCATCGAGCGGGTCGGCGGAGACCACTGGGTTGTAGATGACGGGTCTTTCCGGTGCCGCGATCGGAATCAGGTAGCGAGTGTCCCCACCGGGCAGCAATTCCACATCGAACTCCTGCTGAAGTAGAACGCCACCCGGCTGAATATAGTCCACCCCGGAGATCACCAGGCGCTCGCCGTTCCTCCGTACCAGAAGGTCGCCGTCCTGCACGATGGGTGTTGGCCCAAGATAGGAGCGGGAGGAGCGTTCGACCTTTACGCCGCCCTCATCGAGGGTGCGCTGGATCGCGGTGTCCGGTGGAATGTAGGGGAAGTCGTAGGGGCCATAGTACCCACCCACAATCCCTGTCTCGAAACATACCTCGCAGCGGGTGCGCGGCGTCCCTGTCTCGGTCGACGTGCAGCCACAGGTCTCCCCGGCCCGGCGGCGGAAGAGCAGGTAGGCAGGCTCGGCGATCTGCTCGAAGACCCAGGCATTACGGCGTACTGCCTCTCTCCATATATAGTTCATGCGGTCGATCTGCATGGAGTCGACGGTTTCAATGTTCGGGTCGTTGACGCTGTGCAGTTCCCCTCGATCCCCCACCGGCACCACCCGGTAATAGGTGCGCAACATGTTGACGGAGATGTCCACGAAGTTCACCAGCGTGTTGTACACCGCAACAAAACTCACCGCCGTGGTGAAGTCGATGATGGGACTGTTGGTGACCGAACCGTCCGGGGTGAGCGAGACGCCTACCGGCAGGAAGATGGTCTGATCCACGCCACTCACGAGGCCGGGGCGCACACATTGGACGGTTCCGTCCGGGTAGGTCACATCCACACGGATATCGTCGGGCGACGAGGCTACAACCGGCTTACCCTTGACAACCCCGGAGAAGGGCGTGTGTGGGATTCTGAAGCACTGCATGCCATTGACGCCCTGATCAATCCAGTCGGTGGGCTGGACGGTATGCGCGTGCTCCAGAAGTTCGGTCTTGTCCCGGTAGAACTGGCCGGGGACTGGCCCCTGGGTATTCAGCTTGACGAAGTTGTAGGGAGCGTCAAACGCCCTAAATATGTTATAACCACGTGTTGCCTTGGGATCACGAGGCCACCACAGGTCTCGCGCACCTGTGTAGGACGAGTTGAGTACAAGAAGTCCGCGAACCATAGCTGCCTCTTTAATGAGGGCGGTAGCTATTAAGGACGGATTGGCCGTGATGGAACGGTAGGACACCTTAAGGGGGTGGGTTAGCTCGCGCTATTTATGCCGATGTAAGGAAGCTGTACTCCAGCATCTGCTAACTGCTGCCTTGCATTCCAACCCGTCGGAGCGTCGCGGAAAAACCACTTTGCACCACCGTCCATCCACCTATGCAGAAGTTCAGCATGCGTCTGGTCGTCGTCGTGGTTTCCAAACTCGGTCCCGCAACAAGGACAGATGTTGTAGTCCTCGGCGGGATACGGCAGGCTTCCGAAAGAGCAAACTGGGCACGTACACATCTTTTGTCGGTCCTCTCAGTGCTTCGCATGGATGACCATCCGTCGTCGCGGGAGTTAAGTGCGTAATTACAAAACGTTCGGTATACGAAGCACTCAGCCTACAGGCAATGTCGGCGAACTTTCGACCATTAGCTTGTACTGGTTGCCACGTCGTAGTCAGAAAGCTTCGCGATCACCCTTCCCCGCTTCGTCACCACGAAAATCTTGTCGGCGGGGACGTTGTGCCGGGCAAGTTCGCCGTCGGCGCTTAGGTCCTCGACTTCCTTCTTCTGCACGTCATCATATACCGCCGGGTATTTCGTATATTCCCAGGCGGGCTCAAGGGCAGTGGCGGCCCCGTACTGATGCTCCTGGTAGTTCGGTAGGTCGGCTTTGCTGACCGCGAGCCAAACATCGCCACCGAAGTCGATCGGCCTGCTCGCAAACGAGCCCGCGTCGAGCCCTTCCCGCTTGATGTCGTCCAGGTATTGACTCTTTGTGTTGTGGTACACCAGATCGACTGGAGTCTTCACCCGAGGACCGGATGCCTCCTTCTCAAAACTCAGCCCACTGATGGCACTTCGTATCTGCGATGGAAACCAGGCCACATAATGGGTCTCATCCGTGGCTCCCACGGGACTGATCACCCCATCGTACCCTGTCACGTTCTTCACGGCCTCGTTGAAGGCCTTCACGTCTTCACGATAGAAGTCGTTGGCCAGCATGTTAAGGAGGTGTAGCGGCTTCTCGGGCTCCTGCGCGTCCATATACAGTTTCACGGCGTCGCGCAACACCTTGTTCTTTCCTTCGGCCTCCACGTCCCCGAAGTCATTGAGTTTGGTCTCCAGATCAGGGGCGACCGAGAGGATCTTCTGAATCTGCACGGCGGTGAATGTGGAGTGGGTCTCGCCGACGATGATCGGGTTCTTCAGCGCAAGGTAGGCCTGCACGACGTTCGGCTGTTCCCCGCCGGGTTTCGGCTGATCGTTCAGTTGCCGGGTGGTGTAGTCCGAGGCGGTGTCAGGAAGGTCAGTGAAATAGAATCCAGAGCCGAGTTGATCGTTTCCGTGGCCGGTAAAGTCGTAACTGAAGTGCTGGATGTCTGCGCCGGTGCCGTGATAGACGGGCTTCGGGGTGCCATCGGCGTTCACCACCTTCGATCCGGCGAACCATGACCGGAAGCTGGGGTCCAGCGCCACCGCTGCCGAGGCCATCTTCCGTGTGGCATAAACGTGCTTACTCGTAGGATCAAAGTCCCCTCCGTTTCCCTCGGCTGCCTTGATCTGCTGAGGGTGGAAGGCGACATAGACGTCAGTTACCTTCTTGCCCTTCACGGTGTAATCGTCGATTGTCTTGTAGATAATCACACCGTCGTGACCACCAGCCTTCGCTCTGGCCACACATTCGTCTGTTCTTTTCCAGCGAACACCCCCATTGTGGACAATAAGAGGGTTCTTCAGGCAGAGATACGCCGTGAAAACACCCGGCTCTGCGTTCTGGTAGTCGAAGGCCCGGTGGTCGTCGGCGTAAGAAGCCGCTGTCGCATGATCGCCTGCAAAGAAGAAGGCTCTGTTTGGATCTTCCGTTCCCTCCCTATATCGCTCGGTCCAGCTTTGGAAGACACCCGTGTCTTTGAGGAAGCGGGCGTCAGGCATTCCGTGGTACACCTTGAGAGGATGGCCATCACGATCGACCACCTTTGACCCGGCGAACCACGCTTTGAACGCAGGTGTTTGTGTCTGAGGGTCCACCGGAGCGGGGGGTAGAGAGTAGGCCTTGGCCGCCGTCTTCACAGGCTTTAGACAGGAGGTGTCAAAGACAGCAATCTCCTGGCCGTCGGGGGAGTAGTAACTCTCCACCGCCGAGAAGCCATCATCCTTGAGGAAGGCGTATTCAAGAAACGTCAGACCACCACCGCGCATGGGATCTTTCGTTCCGTAGAGAGGGAGTGTCTTGGCTTTCTCCGCCAGTTCCGGACGAATCATAGGCTCGTCGCTGCCCCATTCGGTTACGACCTCACCGGACGGCCTCTTGACCACCTGCATAGACATGTATCCCTGCTTGACGGCCCACGCAACCAACTCGTCGCGGCTCGGATAGTCCTTCGGGGAGTGTGCAATCACGTCCGTCGGGATCTCAAACGCGTGAACGTATCTTCGGTGGAGCGTCTCCTGCCACACTTCCGGTTGAGTGGTGACATAAAACGCCCCGATGCCGCCTGTCTGAGGGTTATGGTTCAGGTCAAGCTTCCAGTCTTTTTGGCTTGAAACGTGATAGACGGTCAGCATGGCCGACGCGGTCTTCCCTTCACCCGCAAACAAGGCTTCCATCTTGGCTGCATCCTCCGGGTTCGCCTTGTAGGACCATCCCAGCCCGATCTTCCGTCCCTTCATGTAGGCCGCATCGGTGGTCTTGATAAGCTTTGCGCCGTCCGCAACTTCCTTCTCGATCACTGCCTTCTGCTTGGGTGACGGGCGCACCGCCCAAGAGTAGTACAACTTATCCGTGCTATGGAGGCGGGAGAGAAGAACGAAGAACTCGATGTCGTTCGCAGCTTTCTCGTAACTCTCGTCGGAGGTCTTCGTTACGAAGTCCGCGCCGTACTTGGCGTTGAACCGTGCCGCAATCGCCTGCCAGGATGGACCGTGTCCCTTGGTACGGTCAAACTTCATCTCCCTCTGGAAAGCGGGGAAGCCCAGCGCCTGAAGTTGGGCTGCTTCTGTCACCAAGTCGTCCTCATGGTGGCATAATTCATGTGCTAACACGCGCCGCAGCGTCTCTTCATTGCTGATGATCGACTTCTGGAGTTCGATGACAGTGTTCTCGTCGCTAAAAGGCACCCCACCACGGAGTCCGTAGTTCCAGAGACAAGATCCGAGGTAACGGGCGATACTGTTGACGATCTTTATCTTGGGTGTTGGCAATCCAGGCTGAAGAATCGGCATGAACTCGTTGAGCAGATCCGGGATGAGGTCTGAGGAGGCCTGCTTCTTTGCGGCACGCTTTGAGTACGGTTCCAGACGATCCTCGTCGAGCAGGATATAGTCGTCGAGGTCCGATGCCTCCGTGGGGATTTGGCCGCCAAAGTAAGCGTTCAACACCTTCTTCAGATCGGCCCACATCACGACGTACGCCTCGATTTCGGTCATATTGGACTTCAAGGCTGCCATGAGCCTGTGGTTCCCATCCAGCACAAGGTACTGGCCGTTCCTATGCTGTACAACAAGAATTGGCGGGAGTTCTTCCCCGGCCTTAAGCGCCTTCATCATCGGCTTGACCTTTGATTGCTCGGTCAGGTTGAAATACTTGAACTTCGCTGGATCATCGAGCGACAGGGTCTCTGTCATCGCGATGGCGAAGATCTGGCCAAGACTCCGCGCTGCCTGTTTGGACTCCCCACTCAAAGCGATAACCTTCTTCTCCTTCGACTTGGTCACCACGGTGACTTCCAGGATGGTGAACTTCTGCCCTTCTGTCATCTTGAGGCCAACATACTTTCCTGTCGCCTCGGACTTCACATAAGCCACCGTCACATGAGGCTTATAGTCGAAGGTGGGCGGAATAAAGTCCCCTTCATTTGCAAGCTGTTCATTGACGCGGAAGAGATCCGGGCAGACCACCGGCGCGATGATGACGGCTGCGTTGTCACTGGACGCGGAAGGAGGAAACGCTTCCGTGCTTCCGAGTGTTGCCTCCATCGGTGCCAGCGATCGGAGATAGGTCTCGATTGCTCCTGTGTCGTCGGTCTGGATACCATATCGAACGGTGATATGGGTGGGGCCAGTTCGGAGGCCTGTGCCGTCCAGATCGGATTCATCGATCTCTTCGCGGGCACGCTCGACCGCAAGGAAGGCATCACTGTCCTCAGGGAGTTCAGCCTGAACGGTGCCGTACAGAATCTTGGTGGAAGCCGACGCCTGTACTCGGACCTTCGGCGTCCCGAGGAAGACAGGCACCGTCGCCATGTTGTGAATCTTGGCGATGGCCGTTCGGTGGGTGCCTTCCCAGACGTAATACTTACCGTCGGTTCCTTCGGTGACGAATAGAGGTTCGTTCGGGTCGGTACTCCACCAGGACTCCATTGCCTCGTAGTAGCCGTCGCGTCCATCCGCCGCCGCCGCCATCTCCTTTTCTTCTCGGAACCACTGCACCCATTCGTCGCGTGTACCTGGCAACTTTGATACTGGAAAGTTGTCCACTTGAGTCCAGGTGTACTTGTTGGCAGGGCCTCCCCCGACCTCGCTCGGTGCGTAAATTGCATCCTCCCACGCCTCTGCCTCGGCCTCAATTGCTTCTGGCGTAGCGTGTGCGGTAGCCCGCTTTGCAGAGGGTTCGGGGCCGTGTTTGGCCTGCTCGAAGAGTTCGTACTGGGACAGTTTCATGATCACGGAGATCGTCTGGTCACCGCGAAGTTCAGCAGCACAGCATCGGTGGTTGCCGTTGGTGACGTTGGCCTTGAGTGGTTCCCCCTCCTCTAGATGATTTCTGAGCACCCGTGGGCCAAAGACGGCAAGGACAGGCGGGAACTTGCCGGGGACTGCCGCGTAGAATTCCTGACGATCCATGTCCTGCTGGATATAGTCCAGATCGGTCAGTGGCATCGCCACGACCACATAAGGGCCGGATTGCAGGTAGCGAAAATCGTCGAGATCATCTGACCCCCGGTTCTTGCCTCTAGCATTGCTATCCGTGAGAAGCTTGATGGCCTCGTCCCGTGTGATCTGTCGACCCGCAGCGGCTGCCTTACCTTCCACGGGCAACGGCAGACCTGTCGTGTCGGCCACCTCGGACCCGCTGACCGACACCTCCGGGGAGGTCTCACTACCAGACTTCTGTTCGAGATACTGCACCATCCTCTGTACGAACCTGCGGAAGATATCCATGGCTAGATATTTTGAAGCCACCGCACCTGGGGTTTCACGACTCCGCTCCAGATACTCGTCCAGGTTGGAGTACTTAAGAAAAGCGACACTAGATTCACCAAGCCGCTTCCGCACGTCAGGAGACCGGAAGGATCTTAACGCAGTGGCTATCTCCGCGTCCATCCAACCGGACTCACGCAGTTCGTACACCGCATGTACCGCGTATGCCCCAATCTCCTGAGGCCGCGCCAGGTAGAAAAGGTGTTCCTCAGCTAACGTCGCTGTGGGGTCAGCATACCCCCGGACCTCCTCATCTTTTTCACGGCGCTGGTGTTGTTGTGCATGGACACGTTCATGGGTAATCAGCGTCAGCATCTGTGCCTTGAGGGCCTTCAGTTCTGGCCTCGATCGGTGCTTTCGATCCTTCAGGGCCGCCCGGAAGCCTTGGGCAAATTCGAGTGTAATATGCCACGTTGGCACGCGGGGGTTGGCGTTATAGAGACCTGTGGTTATATATGCCTTCAGGGGGGAGTCTTCAGGGACACTCCTCTCGATTTCGTTTAGGTCGATGCCATAACTCCACATCGTACGTATCAGCAGGGTATAGGGGTCATAGGCCTTGGACCGATTGGTCATGGTGGATTGTATCCATGAATCGAGACCTTCCGCGACGTCCGACACGTCTACCGGCCCTATAGCTGCAGCCTTCTGCCCGTCCACATGACGATCCCGGACATGTTCAGCCTGAGCGGTGCCATCCTTGATCTTGAAGGCGGTCTTGGCATCATCGATCGGGACGTACGCCTGGATTGTCTTATCCCCGCGCCGCTTTGCCGCGTCCACCCGGTTATTACCGTCCTTAATGACCAATTTCGCTTTTCGTGTGACCCAGTTCCATTCCTCACCCAGGATGATCGGCGGGAAGGGTGTGTCTAATTCCGAATACTGTTTTGACAGGGCCGGGTTGTAGTCATCCCCAGCCTTCAGACGAGAAAGTGGAAAACTGCGGAGTGTGTAGTAACTGCCATATCCGTCCACCCCAAGAACCTGTAGCGCAGTGACCTTGCTCCAGCGGTTCAACTTCATCAGATACTGGAGGACGTCTTCACCAGACACTGGTCCTGATGGAGCCTCGGTCTTCGTGGCCGCTGCTGGGACGTTCTCCTTCTTTGCGGCGGCTGTGACGTGGTACACGACCGAGGGCGTCTCAGTAGCTATTTTTTGCGTCTGTTCCAGAGCATCCGTCTCAGCGTCAAAGGTGTCAATGCGGATAATGGCGGATGCCGGAATCGCATGTTCCGAGAAAAAGTTTCTAGAGCCGTAGTTCTCGTAGAGTTCTCCGCACTGACTGCGGTCAAGAACGACGACTGCATATCGGTCACCGGGCGCATGCGTTACACGATTATTAGCGCTGCGCATGGCCGTCCGGGCGTAGGTCTTCGCCTCCCGCAGACTCGTGCTGACCCAAACACTGTCGTCGCTGCCTGGGAGTAGGCCGTGGCTCCATATCTCCTCCGCATTCGAGAGCGCTGTGCCATGGTAGAGCAGGCCGTCCGCCGCCGCCTTCCTCTGGGTCTCTTCCGGCGGAAGAATCTTGACCTGGTTCGGTTTGAAGACGATGACATCGAACTTCCCGTCAGGGTCATCCAGCATGACGCCGTCATATCCCTTGTTCTTCAACTCACCGAGGCTGAACTTTTCGTACTCTTCCCAGCCAGCGGGGTTCTTCATCGACACATAGCAACGGAGGACGGTCTTCGAACTGGCCGCGCCTACTTCACCGCGCTGTAGAGCCCCTTCATCGGAGGTGAGCCAGAACACTCCCTGAGCCCCCTGACCCATATCCACCTTCGAGAAGTGGGTCTTGGTGCCGTGGTACATCATGAGGGGATGTCCTGCGGCGTCTATAATCTTTGATCCAGCGAACCAGCGTTTGAAGGCTGGGGTGTCAGTCAGGGGCCGGGCGGCGGCAGTGATGCTGTCCTGGTTCGCATCAAACGTCCCGGAGTTCTTCACCGACTTGATCTGGTTCGCGCGAAAGACCGCATACACCGACGGATCGCTCATGTCCCAGCCACGCGAGGTGATAAACGTCTCCCCCTTCACGATCAGGCCGTCATAGCCTTTTCCAATCAGATTGTCCCGCCACCGCTCAAACCAGGCCGTATCCTTGGCGTGTTCGGAGCGAATATCGTTCCACCGACCACTGGTAATCGTGTAGGGCTTGCGGATGCACAGGTAGACCTCCATCTGGATAGGGCCGAAGAGTTCCGAGAGATTGGTGTCCGAGGTGAACCAGAAGCCAAACTTGGACGGCCCCGAGGTGGACTTCGCTCGGTCGAAGGTGTCGAACTCGCTGTCCGTGCCGTGGACGACCCGGAGCGGCTGGCCCTCGGCGTCAACGACTTTGGAGTCACCGAACCAGGAATTGAACGCGGCTGTGTCGGTGATGCTCTCGACAGGCGGCTCGGCGGCGGCGGCACCGGACTTGCCCGCAGCGAACGGCTGGGGGTCGGCACGGCGTACCGGAACCTCACGATCGAACAGCGCCACACTCTCGATAGGACTTCCGGAGATCTCGTAACCGCCGGTAGGTTTCCGATGAAGGCTGCTGGGGCGCTCCCGGAAGCGCATCCCATGGAAGCCTGCTGCTTCCACTGCCTCCATAGACTGTGACCCTGTAGCCCAGTCGAGAAGGTCCGACTGGATGACCCGTGCATAGTCGCGTAGCGCGTCCTCCGCAGTCGCATACTCCTCATCGTTCACCAGCGCCAGGAAGCCATCCTTTAGCTGGCGGATATCTGATGGATTCTCAGGATCGAAGATGTGCTTGCCCTTGAAGTTGAGAACCACCTCGTAGAGGACGCCGGGGGTTTCTGTACGCTTCATGTACTGGGTAGCGTACTCTCGGCTCTTGGTGAAGAAGATCGCCCCCGAATAACCGCGACGCAGTACGTTGTCCGGGATGTCAGGGCCACCGTGATAGTAGACACCGCCTTTTGGGGCGGCTGCCGTCGTCAAAATATCCTTCTTTTGGGTATTCTCCGCCGGTTCTACCGACACAATCTCCAGTTTGGAAGGGTCGAAGACACCCATGTTCTCCACCCCCTCGCCGACTTCGAGAAAGGAGTCATACCCCTTACTCTTGAGCCAGCGTCCGAACTCCGGCGACTGGGTTGCATCCCAGTTCATCGCGGCCAGAGCCGAGTAATACCCTTCGGCCTCCTTATCGCCGTCCGGCCATATCTCGTTGTTCTCGATCGCGGCGAATACTTCCTTGCCGAGAGCGGTCCCCTCAGCAGGATCCATGAAGTAGCGCCGGTCCCAATGCACCATGTCCGATCCACGGAAGGTCTTGGAGACGTCTGCCTTCACCGTGTAGACCCAGCCGTGGAACCCTGCATGCAGCCTTGCGAACTCCAGACTCGGTGTCAGAAAGATCGGCTGCTCCGCCACTTCCTCCGAAACACCAGCCTTGCTGACGGTCTTGAACTGATCGAACCGGATCTTGCTCCCGTGGTACCAGGTCTTGGTAGAGGCGATCCGGCCATTGGCCTGCTGAATCGGGATGTGCAGGCTCTGTTTCGGGACCATGTGATGGTCCAGCATGGTGAGCAGTCCGCCGCCGTACCCGCAAATAGCCCCACCCCGAATGTTCACATGCCAGCGGGAGTTCGGCGGTACCCTCCCCTCCCCCTCGCGCCATGCACGAAACGGGGCCAGGTCCTCTACGGTGATCCGGCGCTCCTGCATCCGCGCCCACACGTGCGCGAGATCCTTGGGGTTCTGCTGCGCATTTGGGAGGATGGGGACCCAGTGTGGAGGATATTGATATGAACCCGTTAAACGCAAGCGAACCCCCATCTAGTCTTCACTAGAGGGAAGCAAAAGTCTAATGGTGAAGAAATGGCCGGTTAAATTCCGCCTAGCATGATCGCGCCAAACTCGACAGCCTCTTCGTCGGTCAGGCTGTCCTTGGTGTAAAGAGCCTGAACCCGTGCCTCTTTCTGCGCTTCGGACATGGAGGCGACCTTGGCTGCGAGGCTAACACTCGCCGTTGGGGCAGATCCCGAACTCAGGTCACGCGACCCGGCGGCAACTTGGCTGGATAAGGCATCGGATTGCGGGGTGGTGGTCATCGGCTTCTCCTTCACTATACTCTCTGGACTGGTTGCGACTTCGGGGAACTTATCCGGTGAGTCCGATGTGGCCTGTGGCAAGGTGTTGGCGTTCAGATGAGTTGTTCATGGACTTTCTTATACATAGTGGTAAGACCATCGGTTAGAGAACTCCAAATCAACTCTCTACATCCCGTAAAATACTGAAAACAAAGCACTAACCAAGGCACCATCGCGCCTGCCGCAATCCGGCCACAGCGGGCCGGTTCGCTGTGAGCAGGGGAGCCCAGGTCTCAAACTCCGACTTGTAGGTCTCGGCCAGCGACTGGTAGGAGGATGCCTTGTTGATGTCCAGTGACACGCCATTGAGGGAGTATCCAAACTCTTCCGAGGCCCAGCGTGCGGCTTCTTTCGTCAGACATTGAGCCGCAGCTCCTACCGAGGCGCAGTCGACCCAGGCGATCGGCATGTCCTCCATCCTGAAATGCGTCAGGTTCATCGGGTTCCACGTATTGAGCATGGAGACCGACAGGCGGAGCATACGGCTGATGGTGGCGTCGGTCCAGATAAACCCTACGCGCTGATTGAACTCAGCTACCACCTTGCCGGGGGTGGGTGGACGGAAGTGGTAGTTGCGCTCCGGCTGCTCGTCAGACAGCAGTTCGCGCACCACCATGATGGCCTCGGCGGTCTTGCGGTTGATACCCGGACGGGACGTAATCAGGACCGACGGTGCCTCGAAGCTGGTCGTGGCCGGGTTAACCCGTTCCACACTGAACTCTTCGGGGACGGTCTCTTCCCTGCTGGTCGGGTATTGGGTCAGATACCAGGCCAGTTCAAAGTGACCCTCCCATACAGTGGGGATGGTAATGGGGATGTAGTAGATGCCGAGTCCGGCACGGGCCGGGATCATCTTGGGGGCTGACGCCAGTGTCCGGGTACCTTGGTCATCCAGGTGGAAGATGGAGTATTGAATGACATGAGGGTCGATCAGGCGGCCCGAGGTGTCCCGGACATTGATCCCAAGATCCCCCGGAGTGAGTAGTTTGCCTTGCGTTAAAGTGACCATTCAGCCTCCAGAAGCTGGGGAAGGTTCACCCGTGGCCTGCGCTGGCGGCTGGGTCTCCCTGCTTAAGGAAGTGATAGCCAGCGCATGGTTCGATAGTGCGGTACGGCATCTTCAGGCCACGCACTTCTCCTTCCGGGCAGTAGCGCCGGAGTTCGGCCTCGATGTTGATCCTGCCTTGTGCGTTGAAGGAGTGGACGGACCAGAACTGAAGGGGGAGCCGGTTCTCGACGATATATCGTGCGGCGTCGAGTCCCGTCTTCTCACGATATTCCCCATAAGGGATATGCGCTGCGGGTGGATTCAGGGTGTGCTCCAGTGCCAGGTCATGGTCGAAGCATACCAGTTCCGGCATCCCGTGGTGTTGGAGATGCCGGACGAACTCTTCGAAGTTCTTGACCCATTGCACGCCGGACAGCAGAGGCATACGGCAGTCGTCCAACCAGAGCACCGACTGAAAACTGTACTCGGTGTTAGACATCCCGGTCGTGCCTTTTAAAGTACCGCAGCCAGACTTCCCGCGCGGTGTCACACTGATTCCGCAGCCTGCACCGGTTGTGATACGCGCCGAGCCTCCCCAGGATGGGATGTAGGACGCGGTCAATGCCACGGGTGATGCTCTCCGTGTCGGTCGTCGCAGCGGTGCAGAGCGGGGAGGCCCAGTTGATCGCCTTGGATACCAGGGTGGGCACCCCGAGGGCAACGGAATCAGCGGCGACGATGCAGAAGGTCTCGGTGAACGAGACGCACATCGAGAGCGACATGCGAGCCAGTACCCGAAGGAACTCTTCATGAGGCATCCAGGGGTGGCTGACCAATTCGTGACGTGAGGTGTGGAACAGGGCGGTGAGGTTCTTCAGGTTGTTGTCCCCACCCTGCTCATTCCGGCTCCCGTTGATATGGAAGCGCAGACGGAGGCCGTGGCGATCGGCGTATTCGATCGCAGCGACGGCCTGGATCAGGTTGTTCTTCAATGGGCGAATGGCCCCGAAGCATCCGATGTTCAGTTCATCACTATGAAACAGGGGGTCGCGCATCTTCATGTTGTGAATCGGGTAGAAGTTCGGCAGGTAGGCTATCTTGGCTTCCAGTGCGTCTTCACTGAGGTAGGGGTATGCGGAATAGATCACCTTGCGCAGGTCGTGCTGGGCAAGCAGGGAGTTGGCCGCCACCGTCACATTCTCGATCGCCGCGCAGCGAACGATCCAGTCAATCGCAATGCCTTCATTGGATAGGAAGGGGAGGTCGGAGTGCAGACGGATAATCCACTTCACCTCGGGGTAGAGTTGAGCGAGAATATCGATCTTCTCCGGCACCACCCACAACGCCTCGATGACGACGTGCGTCGGCCTGTATTCGGCAACTTCGCAGTCAATGTAATTATTGTCCACCGCCTCGATCACCCGGTTCTCCACCCCGGCGTCGGTGAGCATGTCGCTGACAAAGCGGACGGAGTTGTAGATGCCGCTGGAGAACGTTGAGGAGTAGGTAGAGGGGCAGGCGGCGGGCTCGGCGTCCGAGGACACCAGGCGCTGCTTCAGGACGAAGAGGATACGGGGAGGGGATGGCATCGGGGGACTCCGGAGGCGTGGGGCCTACTGAGACCTTGGAAGTTCACTCATTGGAAGTCACTGTCCGATGACGACACACTCGCGGGCGAGATGATCGGCACGTGTGTCTCCACCTTAGAGGGGGTACATCGGCAGATCGCGCCGGGCGATGGGAGGAGGTGGCGTGCAAGCGTCTTCCCGCCCCCGCCGAACTCCCTCATCGACGAGCCTCCGCATAAGCGCGGGGTTTCCGAAGGCATGGTAGTAGCGGTAGCTGAGATCATTGTTGTTCCCGGCACCGGCCTGCCCCTCCCAGCGGCGCTCCCGCCAGTCCACCAGGTCTGCCTTGCCTTGGCTGCCCAGCATCGGATGCCATAGATGAAAGACGCGGCCAGGGAGGGTCTTATGCGGGCCATACAGGGTGTCGGTGGCACGCATGGCGGCGTGATCCTCACCACCCCACCCACAGAAACGCTCATCCCACCCACCCACCTGTTCAAATGCCTCACGGGGGAGAATCTGGATCAACGCCCCGTAACGGTGTGCGATATCCGGGTTGGCATCCTCCAGGTTCAGGACATCGGAAGGACTCACCACTTCCGGGTAGACATACGGGGTGCGGGTGTCACTGCTGAGAAGGCGTAGCGTCGCTTCATTCGAGAGGCGGTAGAACTTGCGGTAAGGGATGAACCACAAGGCGCGGCCACGCTTCCGCGCGTTCCGAATCTCGTCCGCACAGTAGAGCACGGCGTCTGCGGGGAGGTAGCCGTCTGCGTCCACAATCACCAGTATGTCCCCCTTCGATCGGGCGATGCCATGGTTGACCGCCACCGACTTGCTGAAGGCTCGGCCCCTATCCGGATCTTCTCCGACAATGACCTCTGCGCCGGGGAGATGGGTGCGCCAGTACGTCTTCAGCCACTCAATGTTGCGCACCCGCTCGTCCATTACACTCGGGGAGCGAAACGGAATGACGATGCTGATACCGTAGCCCCGACGGTGAAGCCACCGTGACGGAATCTGTGCGAGCATACACACCCCCAACATCACTGCGACCGTTGCCAGCGCGATCATTTAGACACCGCCGCCAACGCACGGAAGGCGTCGTAGATGGAGAACTTCAGGTCCTCCACGATCAGCCGGTTCGGTTCGGCCATCTTACCCGGAACGAAGGGCATCTGGATGCTGGCGCTGTAGTCTCGGAACTTGAAATCCCCACCATCCTTGTCCATGTTTCGGGAATACTCGACCTTGCGCGGAATACCGAATGCATCCGCCACGATCATGCCATGCAGCGACGAGGTCACAATACGATGGCAGGCCCCAATCTCCCGCAGTACGGTCAGTGGATCGCCGCTGGGATGGATCAGTCGCATCGCGCTCTTCTTTGGAATCAGCCCCAGGTACTTTGGATAGAGCGTCGTATCGGAGAAGTGAGGGAGGACACCCAGGTCGTACTTCTTCTCCTGCATCCCGACGAGTTCATTTGCCAGAATGCCTGGATCTCCCAGAGCGTAGGTGCCAGGGATCGACTTCGCGGTCAGGGGTCCGCGCAGCGCCAGGATCTTTGCCGTGACGCCGCTCCGTATCCCGCACAGGTGGAGACCTGAGTTCTCCTTGAGTCGCCCCGAGCCGAGGATGTACCCATCCCACAGTGGGGGAATGTGCTCCAGGATAGACCCGATTGAGGCGATCCGGGCGTGAGAGATCGCAGCCCATTCCACCTTGAGGTCGGAAAAGTGTTCCAGAAGCAGTGGGGCCAGGGCATCCCCAAAGTTGGGGGTCTCATTCCACCAGTACGTCTGGAGGGTGCTACGGGCAAAGGGATTCTTCATGGACGTTCCGGTGATTTCTTGGAATGGGCGTACACAAGAGAACACCGGAAGTCCATCTATTCATGGTTGTTGCATCTCGGTCTTGCTGCAGAGATGGTGATCGCTGCTGCAGGAATCGTCCGGCTACGCTACGATCTGCTGGACATAAGCTTCGGCGGTCGGCCAGTCCGGCGAGACGAAAAGATCCTGGGGTTTCTTCCCTTTCTCAAAGGAGCGCACAATGAAGAATGACATCTGGCTGCCGGGGCCAAGGCGGGGATCTTCAGCCCCACCCTCCAGCATCTCCTCCCAGAGAATGTCATCCAGTTCAAACGGGTCGGTGGGGAGATCCTCATAGAGGTCTTCGATCTTCAGCGACTTCTGGAGGAACGCCCGTGCCGAAGTATCCATCTCATCGAAGGCCGTTTGGGCCTCGCGCTTGCCATAACTCTTGATGACGCGCAGTGTCCTGTCACCAACCTTCGTGGTTAGAAATACCTCGGCCATGATGCTACCTTCCTGGTACAGTATGCCGCCGACAGAATACTATGCGGCGGCCCCTGATAAATGAAGTGGAAGTCCATCAGGATTGTCAGAGATTAGAACGATCCGTTTCCTTCTTTCGCGCAACACCACGCGTCCGCCCGCCGGTAGAGTCTCTCATTCTCCGACAGCAGGTCCGAAAACCGCCGAACCACCTTGGAGCGCTTAACGACCGCCTTCGAAGATGCTTCGACCCACTGAAAGACACCGTTCTAATAGGGGGATGCGTAGATGAAACTCCTTGCTGCAACGAAGGCACTCATTGATCTAGTAGCCGATGAATACCGCCTGCTCCACACCACATACGATCTGAGGAGCCATCCACTGCACGGTGGGCGAACGCATGGGTGCTCTCGTCCCCCGGATCTCGATGTGCAGCCACTGGCCGACGGGTGGAAATCGCTGCCGCGCCGAGGTACGTGCTGGTCGGGATTGGATGGTATCCGGGAGCCTTCCCGGCGCAAGCGAGGCAGTTCGCCTGGGCGGCGGCACGGAGTGTGTTGTTATCAAGTGTCAAACGTCCTCCTCAAGGCAATAACGAACCTTCCAACTACGGTTCCCCCTGTAGCAGCAGTTCACTACCGGGAGCGTGTTATGTTCACAGGCATCAAACACTGGGATCTCATCACCATGTCCGTTCTTATGGGCCTGATCTTTATCTTCGAGATGATGGGTGTCTTCTCCCCTCGTCTCGTCACCATCACGCAGATCACCAAGGACTTTGTCCCTATGCCGTGCCGCTGGCTGATCATCGGATGGGTCTTCTGGCACTTCATCGGCAGCGACCTGTGGCCGCACTATATCCGAGGGAACTAACTGAACATCACCAGTGCGTCCCTGATGGGGTCGTACCGAACTCCGCAACGTACCAGGTTGAGGATGTCAGACTCAGTGGCCACTCTCGCGAGATCCTCGACTCTGACTCTCAACCAGAACTCATTCCACGTGGACGCTGAGATCATGGTGTCCGCGCCGGGCAGCAGCCGGTCGAGAATGAGGAAGGCGCGGAGATCGTTGCGCTTCGTGAGCGAGAATGCCGTGTCGTCCGTGGCGGTAGTGTTACCCACCTCAAGGTACTGTTCACCAAACTTCTGGAACACTTCGTTGATATTCAGCATAGCTACCTTCTTTCGGCAGAGGAGTTGCAGGGGATAGGCCGCTGTCTGTCCGGTCGGGACTGCATTATGCGGGTGCACACTGCTCCAGAAAGATAGGAGTGAAGGGACCAACGTAACTTCCCTCGACGTTGAACGTGAAAAATTCCTCAGCGTCCTCCCACTTAAGACCTTGCCTGGTCATCAGGCCCTCGATGCACTTATCCCGGTTGTAGACGGCGGTGTGGGTCGTGGATGTGAACCCGATGTAGGCGTCTTCAAAGCCATCGGCTAACAGTGCCTCGGGATTAAGTTCGGCGAGTAGATCTATGCTCTCTTCGATAGTCATCGTGCGGCCCCTTTAAAGGGAGATACCGCGCCGCCGGTGCGTATTCGATGTATGGTGTGGCCGCCGAGACTTGAACTCGGAACCGTAGATATGTGGGTTCTTTGCTCTACCTTTGAGCTATGGGCACGGACTGCTGAGTATCTCCCGAATACGCGGGCGTGGCATCATGCCCACGCCCGTCATTGCTTCGTTTTCAGTCACCAAAGACACGTTCTTGGTACGGGCTGGTAAGCCTTAAACTAAAAAACCCTCAGTTTCCTGAGGGTGAATGTACACGACTTGGTTGAGCCGTTACATGGAGCCCTCAACGGCGCGGATAGTTTCTATCCCTCCGCGAACATCTCCGTACACCCAATTCTCCCGGATGCAGTTCCTGACGGATTTGTTGCTGGTGACTCTCATGGTGAATACCTTCTAAGGGCTTAGATACCTGCTATCGCAAAAGGATGCTATTTTAAGTACGGTAGAAATGGAGGAATTCATGAGCAACTTTATTAATGCAGCGGTGGCGGAGTTAAACAAGGAGATCGTACGGCTCACCAGTATCCGCGACTCTCTGCTTGTCTCTCCGGTACCGGCACCCAAGGTACCCCAACCGAGTGACGCGACAGAGAAGAAGATCCCGATTGAGCCGGTGAAGAAGAGTGTGACGGAGCCAGTGAAGCGGATCAAGCGTGCCCCGATGTCCGAGGAGACCAAGCGGAAGATCGGGGAGGCGAATCGTAAACGGATGTTACAGATTGCAAGGAAGACCACTGCGAAGTAACCGTCAGGGGTGGGTCCGCCTGCCCCTGATCTCTTCTTCTGGCATAACCACTAGCGTCCTGACCGTTCCACCCCATCCAGGGGCGTTTCGTCTGTCATCTCTTCCTTGAAGTCTGCCAGGAGTTGTACATGGTGGTGAGGCAGGTGGGGATCGGTGTGGCCAGTCGCACCCCAGAGGTAACCGAAGATACCTTGTGAGACAAGTTTGTCCTTAAGTTCACTGGGAAGATCGCTTGCAGTCAGTTCAATAAAAGCGGGTATGTCCTGCGGATGGATACAGAACTCCGCCACACGCGCCATTGAGCATTCTATCTCTGCGAAGCCGTCTGCCAACTGGCTAAGCGTGGGGAACTGTGCGTCTCCATCCACTCCACTCCCCGCCACGATCACCTCTGACACCCGCGTCACACTATGAGGGTCTGCCGGATCAGGACTGGATGGAACCGGAAGGGTGGGGTCTTCTGGATCGTCCTCCATCTCCGGAACCCGCCCGATACCCCGTGCATACATCGAACCTTGATCGTCCATCGGTGAGAGTAGTCGCCAGGCCCCTTTCCCTATCTTCACCACTTCCCCGCTACGGACCTCGTCCTTAGGGTCAGTGATTCTCCGCCATCCGCCACAGTGACAGACACCCGTGTTGATGAAGTCGCACCCTGGGGTGCAGCCCCCGGCGCGAACAGCACCTTGCTTTACCAGGCGGTACGCCTCTGAGTTCGAGCGTGCTAACTTGAGTCCTGTCAGTGCTTTTGTGATCCTCATCGTTGACCTCTGTTAAGCGTTCGGGCATCCTTGCTTCTTGCACTTGCCCTGAACCAGACTTTCCGCTTCCGGCGTAACCTGCACCTCGAAGAATCCAGAATCGTTGCGAGTGCCGAGTATCCGGATCAGCCCCTTCTTCTGCAGTGAGTTGGCAGTCCGCCATTCGTACGGGAAGCACTCGATACGACGTCCGGGAACCGGGCCACGCACCTGCACGAGTCCCTCGTACAGCGACCGCTGCTGCAGTGTCATTCTCAAACCAGCCATCTTTGCCTCCGTTTTCCTCTCCAACACAGGTCTGTAGATGTTAGGACCTTCCGCCCTTGAGCCCCAGCACGGTCGCCATCAAGCTTGCGCACTGAGGACTCAAGACAAGGCAGAGCGGCGCAACCAGGTCATTGACGCAACCCTCGATTGGTCCTTACCGCACGCTTGAAAACCTTTGACCGCTTTCACATCTCCGAGGTGTTCCGCCGAAGGGTCCTGTTGAGATCTAGCCGACCTCGATCAACTCAGGCGCAATGTGAACTCGTCGTTTTTTATTCATCATTCAGTCGCATCCCAGGCTTCCTTAGCAAGCCACCTCCCGTACGTCATGAAGATGCAGGCTACGAATCCTACACGGAATAGGTAGGCGGGAATGAGCCAGACGAGGTGCCACGCCACGCGATACCACGGGAATCTTCCTGTCCTTGGATCTGCCTTCCATCGCATGCACGCACCTTCCTAATATCGGGAGCCGTTGTTCAGGCCTTCGTGTACCAACTTCGCTACAGGGAGATACCACGTCGGCGGGTTCCTTCTGAATTACGGAACGGGTGGGATGGTGGATTCGCGCGTTGCGCCTAAGTCTGCACCACTTCGCACTCCACAAAGTCTCGCTGCGCCTGACCGTCCCGGCGTATACGGATCAGGAGTTCTCTGCCGCTCTCCAGTGTCAGACGGAACGATTCAATCGCGGACATGTCGACGCCACCCGCGCCCACCGGAAGAAACTCGGCGGCTGGGAAGTGGGTCTGGAGGTAGACTTCGGCTTCTTCATCACCGGCCCGTAGTAACGGCTCGCTGATACCTTCCTCGGCTTCTTCATCACCGGCCCGTAGTAACGGCTCGCTGATACCTTCCTCGGCCTCTTCCAGTTGTTGTATGAAGTCTTCGTAGAGAGCTTCGTCGGTGAACGCTGTACCGAAGGTCAGAGGACGTGAAGCATCGTTCACCATCGCGAGGATACTGCCGAGCTGCCTCTCCAATTCATGGGAAGACGGACCGCCGGTACGGTCGGTGGTGCGTAGAGCGAAGACTCGTGCAGCGGTCTTCGGAAGTTGCGCATGAATCGCAGCACGCCAGACTTGATGGGCCGCCTCCTGTCGCGGTGTCATAGCGCCACTATCCCGCAAGCACAATGAGCACATAGTTGCGGCTCATCGTATTCCTCGGCGCTCTCCACGCCAAGAATCGCCCATTGTCTGATGTCCGACCCAGACGACGCCTCCGAAAAGGCCTCCGCTGTACACGCCAGGATCAGTGCCTTGTTCTCCTGAACGCATCTTCCGCAGAGCGCTTCGCCGTCCACCATACGATACAGCAGTGTGTATCCGTGATCCTGAATCCACGCCTGCTCGACCGCGTTGAGAATTTCCCCAAGTTCCTGTGCCATTTCTATCATCATAAGGCACTCTCGGGTGTGGGTGATGGACTGGGGAACTTTTAGACCTTGTTGATCCAGTGCTCCTCGGGGGACTCCCCATCGTCCACTGCGTCCGGTGCCATCTCCTTAACTGGCGCGGTGATGTAGGCTCCGGCTCGCTGGTCAGGAAAGATCGCCCACCCATTCGAGCCTTCGAGGTAGTTGGCGTCCGGCTTGGCGGGCGGGTTCTTGCTGAGAAGCGCTGTCTTACCGCTTGCGGCTCGCGCCTCTCGCGCCTCTCGGGCAAAGTCCTCATTGCAGATGTCACACGTACATATTGGGCAGTTGTAGTCTCCACAATAGGCGTGGTAATGCTTTCTACCGGCAGCACCTGGTTTGAGGACAAGAACGTCCGGAGGTCCGAACTGGTCATGAGTCGCATCTACCAGGGTTCTGTCTCTTGTCTCATTCCATGCGTGGTCTTTGTGGTATGTATGGTCGGTCTTGGTCGGATCAGGTAGGTAGAACCCGGACTGTTTCTCCCACCCGTATTTACTCTCAAGCCAGTCCGCCATCGTATAACACTGGCCGGGACCTTCTTCCTCCCGAAGTTCTTTATGCATCTTCTTAAGCTCGGGCATAGGTATCTGGCTCGATGGTATCTGCTTGCGCATGGCGGCCTTCGCTCGTGCGCCGGTGAGCGGCAGCGTGAGCCGCCACCGATTCTCCTCCGCGATCCACACCACCTCGTGCCGCTGGGCGAGGCGTTCCCATGCCCTATCTGCCTCTGGCGTGCGATTGTCGTCCGAGAACAGGTACACCGCTCCGGCCCTCGCCGCTTCCTTAATCAACCGCTCGTACAGTAACTGCCCTAACCCAGTGCCGCGCCACGCTTCAGTGATCTGGGATTCAGTCACCGCGAAGGCATCCACCCCCGTTTTGTCCGAGAGGACGTGCTCCCCTCGTTTGCCGGTAGGTTCATGGTATTTGTATCCTTCGCAGCAGACATACCCTTCAAAGTCAGCGGAGTTGACGGCCCCAGGTTGGGTGGCCACCACCTCCAGCAGACGGCCCATGCGGTCTGGGCGAATCACCAGTTTGCGGAGGTCCTTCTCGCGGTCGTTGTATTGTGTGTACCCGAAGTCAGGGCTCGCCGTCTTTGGCACCACGGGCTGCCTCACCATCGTATCCCGCGAGCGGAAGTCCTTATACCGGCCTGTGTTCGGTTTGAAGCCGAAGCGCCGGTAGAACTCCTTGAGCCGGGAGACCGAGGTTGCACCGAAGTCCTTGGAGGGCGTGCAGAAGATGGTCTTCCCTGCCTGATCGGCATAGGCGACGAACTGCTTAAGAAACTCACTCCCGATCCCCTGCTTCCGGTTCTCTTTCGGTACGCGGATCTCGTCCAGGGTGAGGTAGTCTCCGGTGGCGGAGGGTGAGACGTTGAGCGTGACGCCCTGCGCTCTGTAGGAATCGAGGATCGCCTGCAGCATAGGATCGAAGGTCACCGATGCCTCCTTCTTCGCGGTGATGCGGGTACTCTCCGGGTCGAACTCTCCGTTGTTGCCGATGGCGCTCTTGATCTGGTTGGGGTGGAAGACCATGACTTCCCGGAACGGCGTCCCTGCCCGCAAGATTACTCCGTCGTAACCTTCTGCTTGTAGACGATCACTTAAATTACGCGCACCGACGGATGACTTGGGGGCTGACCCGAACTCCTTGTCATAGTCGGTCACCAAGTAAGGGCGGGTCACCTTCAGGTAAACCGGATACACCTGAGCACCAGTGGCGCACTCAATCGTCCAGTCCGAGTAATCCGTACGCGCGTAGCTATTGGCGTTCCCTGGGGCGTCCGTGAAGTAGAAGCCGAGACCGAAAAAGCCCGCGTCGGTCTTTCCATGAAACTCGTGCTTGAATTCGTCAAAGGACGTCTTGCTGCCGTGGTACATCCTGACTGGCCTACCCTGCTCGTCCACAATCTTCGACCCGGCGAACCAGCGTTTGAACGCCGGAGTCTCGGTAAGGACCACTGCAGGAGATGCCTGCTTCCCAAGCAACGTCTTGCGGTATTGCGGGAAGTGCTGCACCACCCAGGAGGTGACCGTCCCCAGGTCCTCGCTCTTGAAGACTGGCTTGTCTTGATCGTCGTCAGGCAAGCACCACTCACCGTCTTCACGCTTTACAGGGATGATGTCGGTTGCATCCTTCCCCCAGAACACCACCTGAGGCTCCTCGTCACCATAATGGTAGATTTCAACACCAGAGGCCCGGAAGAGGACACACTCGCGGCCATACTTCGTGCCGTTGCCCTCAAAAGCGTGCCTCTCGAAGTCCGAGAGTTTGTACGCGAAGTTGTACCCCCCGCTCTTTTTCGCCTCGTCCGTGAAGGAGGTGGTCAGGCCGAGGTTACGCATGTCATCGATGCCGTACCGGAACCCGGACCGGGCCACGCTCACAGCGTCGTCCGTGAAGTGAATTAACCATTGATTCTTGACGATTCCTTGATAGTCTCCATGCAGGAAGAGCGGGGCGTAGGTAGGGTCGTACTCCATGATGTCGCTTGCCTTCTGTTTCAGGAATTGAACGAGAACCTGGTCAGGGACCTCACTGTAATCGTCGAGAAACTCATCCTCGCCGACGGCTAATTTTTCCTTGAGATCCGGGTCCTCTTCCTCCAGGAATTCCATGAACTGGTCAGGAAAGCTACGGGCTAGTTCCTCTCCCTTGTCACGGTCACTCATGGTCAGATAGTTTTTCAAATAGATCAGGTCGTTTGCCACAAAAGCTTCTTTCTGGATATCAGGTTCCCCTGGAACACGCCGGGAGGCACTTATCGCTGTCTCCGCTGAGGCGAACTTACCCGTATCCTCGATCACCCGCCGGGCCTTATCATCCCAGATTTCGACCATGCCCGGATCTTTCTCGTTGGTGGCGTCGAGGCGCGTACCGATATGCTCTTCGGTGTAATCCCCGATCGCCTTGCGGATCGCCTCCGCATTCTCCTGGTCGGCCATCCGTGCGGTGAAGACCTTGACCACCATCCCAGCTTCAATGGCGGCCCTTACCTTCGCCACCATCGCCGGAATCGGTTCGCCGATCTTCAGCGGGTCGAACTCCCCTGCATAGTTCTTGGCCAGGACTCCGTCCAGGTCCACCCCGAGCCATGAGGCAAAGGTAGGATCAGCGGCGGTCTTGCTTCCTGCTGTCAGATCGACATACCGAACCTTACCCCGTGTCGCTTCGTCAACGCGGACGGTATATCGCCTGCTGAGACGGTCCCATGCATGTTTGGCGTCGACGGAGGTATGCGCCCCCTGATAGAGACGTGTTATGCCTAACTCTTTGCATTTGGCGATTGCTTTGTCATACAGCATCTGCCCTAAGCCGGTTCCTCGCCACTCCGGAGACTCCTCGGCACCGCCCGTTCCAGCCCCAACGACGTACATCGTATGTGGATTCCGGCCCGGTGCAATCCCGATGTGAGCCACCTCCGTCGCTGGGCCGGAGATGCCGGGTGCGAAGGCGCGGAGATTGATCACGCCATAACCCCCATCTTCCTCCTCCCATCGGAGTTCTTTCAGGTCCTTCTCGCGGTCGTTATAGGTGGTGTACCCAAGGTCTGGACTGGCCGTCTTCAATTCCGCTCCCTCCACCAGCTTGTGAATCAGATCATGCGAGTGTTGAAACAGATCAATCAGGCCCGGATGATAGTCCCCTGGATTCTCCTCCATATCCTTCTCGATCTCGGCAACGGGGAGCCACTCGATGAATTCGGTTTCCCATGCGTGGGAGGGTGCAGGGTTGAAGGAGAACTCAGATGGAACGACACCAATAAAATTAAAGTAGCGGAAGTTCTTGTCTCTGAAGACCCAGCCCGCATACAGATCGACCGGTCCGGTGTACCCAACCTCTTCTTTCAATTCTACCCTGGCGCTTTCCTCAGGTGACCTATCCTCTTTTACCGCTCCCCCAATCGCGCCGAAACAATTGCCGGTATGAGTATCCGCACTGCGCCACGCCAGGCAGACGCGCTTCGTGTCTCGCGCGATGGTGAGGATGCCGCTGGCGGAGTTGCCGTCCCCGGCCCAGTAGCCGTCTTTATTGAAATCAACTTTGTCCGCTTCGATCTCTTTCTCCTCCGCTGTCTTGCTGGGCTTAAGCCAGCCATTTATCCCATCGATGATCTCGCCCGTCTTCTCCGGACGAGGAGTCCCCTGGTCCACCACCTGACCCGCATATGCCTCCAGGAACGGTGTCCGCACATGTTCTACTTTCTCCCAACGGTGGAGCAGCGTCTTCTCCGTCGAGGCTCCATCCGCGTCGATGAATAAGTGGCCAACTTTTGCTACGAAGTGCTGTGGACTCGGCACACCCGAGGGTGTTTCCTCGCCAAACCCCTCGGGTGTCCCCACAAGACAATAGACGCGCCCACCGAATCCTTTCGCGACAGCTTCGGCCAGTATCCAACACCCACCCGAGGTCCATGTCCCACCCTCTGCACCGGTTGCGTCCAGTACAGCATACGAGTCCTCACTCTGGCAGTATTGGCGGACGGCGCGGCCAAGCGCCTTCGGATCAACGGAGATCTTCCCCAGTAGTTTGCTCTTCATTATTTCGTACCTTTCCGCTTTGTACTGTAGGTCACACGCATCGGGTGGGGACACGGCCAGTAGGCTATCTCGCAATTTCGGCGTTTTTTACCCTGGCTGAACTCCTGTGTGACCGCGCAGATGCCCATGATGAGGTCCGTCTTATCCTGAATATCCTGCAGATCCCCGTAACTGAATAGTGCGTCCAGACAGTCGGGATGGGAGTGGATCGTTCCCAGCAGTTCCAGCTTATGCTCCTCCGCCTCGTCTTCCTGGTCGGTAAGGTCGTGCTCCGCGTAGGCCACGGTCGTTGGGTTTCCTTTATGCTCAATCGGCATAAAGAGATGGATGTACAACGTGTCCCCAACGACGCGGCCCCACAGGGTCTCCATCATTTCGTTGGGATAGGCTTGCACCGCCCGCCTGCGAAAGCTCCGCTCTGCAGCACGATCCACCACGACATGGGGGAAGTAGGTGTTCATCGAGTGCCACTCTGTTCCTGCCGGTCGGCCTCTTCTCCCGCCGTCTGCTCGATAGCCGTCTGCTCCGCGTCGACCAGTTCGGCCAGACGCTTCACCGGAAGTTCCCAGATGTCACCAATCCGCGACTCCCAACCATCCGGGTAGTGCTGGAGGTAGCAGGCACGCGCGGCCTCTTCCTTCTCAAACCCTAAAATGATCTTCACTTCATCGAAGGAGCCGTCTGCTTTGAGCTGATCCACGATGAACGCGGTAGGGGCGTTGCGGTCGGGGCCAAGGTACACATCCACAGGCTCGTCATCGCCCCGGCTGCGGGTATCTTCGATGTACCCGTAGTCTGCCAGCATCTTCCGTTTCCATGGCTTCCCGTCGGGGGAGGTTCCCGTGCGTGTTGAGCCCTTCTCCCATTCCACGACGATCGGGATGCCCTGAAAGTCACGTTCTTCCTCGGCTGCCCTCTTGAATAGGTAGTCTCCCAGCATCATTTCCACCCTCATGAATGAGTTGGAAATTCCATCCTTCCTGCATAGCTGGGTATTCCCCTAAAGACAGTGCGCCGACTACGGATTTACACAGTTTTTTCGTGTAGCGACTTTTGACTGCCTTATGAGTCCGCTCCTCGCGCTCATTTACGGAGACCTTCACCTTGAGTAAACAAGCAGGAAAGAAGTCCGCCCCGCGTTCCTCGTCTTCACGCTCCAAAACGACAGGTACAAGTACGCCGCCCACCCAGGAAGAGCTGATCACCGACCTTAAGCGGGTACAGGAAGCCAATCCGGAAGCCACCCTGACCCGGAACTTCTACCGTGTACATGGCAAGTTCTCCGAGGGCGTGTGGCAGGGATTTTTTGGGCGCTTCTCCGACTTTCGGAAGGCCGCCGGGATGGAACCCGAGCCACCCAAAAACAAAGACCTCGGCGTCGATGTTTCGGATAGTGGTCTGATCTTCAAGGGCAACTACGTCTACAACGACATTACGGATACCTACATCGTCTTCCTCGACCGGGCAGGGAAACGCCTCTCGTTCTCCGGCCCCCAGATGAAAAACATGAAGGCGGCCTACTCGGACTGGGATGGTCAACCCTCCACGATCAATCAGGTCTGCCGCGACTTCAAGATCCGCCGCGACTGGTTCATGGAACTGAAGTCGGTCATGGGATGGACACACGACTCCGAGCCATTTACCGCCGAGGAATTACTGGAGCGTCCGGAAGAGGACATGGTGGAGGACGTTTTACAGTCCAAACGCCAGTCGTTGTATCGCGCCACCGAGAAGGCGAAGTGGCTAGAAACCGCCCGTAATGCGGAGAAGTGGGTGAACTTCGAGGAGAACGTCTTCAAGCCCCTGCTGTCTCACGTTGAGGAACACGCGTCGAAGCACCACGCCCCCATGCTCAACATCCGCGCCGCCCGGCAGAAGTTCGCGGTGGTTTTGGCCCCCTTCGACCTTCACTACGGCAAATACGGCTGGATGGATGAGACCGGGGCGGGCTACTCCCGCAAGGAGGCGCGGGAACTCCTGCTGCACCACTCCAACGAGCAGGCCAAATACTTCTCTCTGTTTGGCAAACCCGAGAAGATCATCGTCGCCTCGGCCTCGGACTACTTTCACATTGATAACCAGCAGCACACCACCACGGGAGGCACCCCGCAGGACGTGGACGGGACACGCTCCCAGATACTGATCGAGGGTTGTGAACTGGCTGTCGAACATGCTGAGATGTTGGCCCAGATCGCGCCGATTGAGTGGCTTGGGGTTGCGGGGAACCACGATCAGGACTCAGCCCTGACGGTGATGCTCTACATGCGTGCCTGGTTCAACCACCACAAGCACGTCACCGTGGATGTCTCCCCTGAACTGCGACGTTGTGCCAGTTATGGAAACTCTGCTCTGGCCTTCTTTCATGGGCATGGGCTGAAGATCGGCGACATGCACTCTGTCATGAGCCAGCAGTTCCGCGAAATCTGGCGAAAGACCGACAAGCACTACGCCTTCTCTGGCCACCTGCACCATGAAGTCGTCCGCGAGATCCATGGCATCAAGCACTACCAGGTGTCAAGCCTCTCCGGCATCGATCGCTACCATGCCAAGTACGGTTACATCACCTCGGATCGCGCCATGCAGTCTTATATTGTGAGTCGGGATCGTGGCATTGTGGGTGAATTTATCTCCCCCGTTATCAACACCAAGGCCGTTACCGGTGTCCGTGTTCCGCAGTAGTCTTACCGATGGTGTCCACTCCAAAGAGAACCCACCTTAGCGGTGGGTTTTCTTTTTGCTCTTGACCACGCTCTTCTTGGGCGGAGCCTTCTTTCGTGCCGCCCTCTTCACGGGGGTAGGGGGCGACGGCGGGATGTCGGGTTCAGCGGGTGCGGACGCCTCCAGGGGTGGTAGCTGTGGTTCTGCGAGCGTGGACTCCGCCAGAGCAGCCGCCTCAACACTTGCCTCGGGGATCGGACTGGCCGGAGCCGGACTCATGTCAATGACCTCGATCCTGGAGTCCAGCAAAAAATCAAACTGCACTTCTCCCAGGTACGCCTCATCGATGTAGATGAAGCCGATCACGCTGGTCTTACGGCAGATCCGGCCTTTGATCCGGAACATGTCGCCTATCTTCAATTTCAGGTGGTTCATACCGCCTCCTCTATGGCTTCAACAGACGAAGTAGGAACTTCTTCTCCGCTCTCCTGAAGAAAACGCTCTGCTAATTTTTTTATATAATCCGCTTCAACTTGCAGGCGGGTAATCATGTCCCGGCTCGGGTCGCGAATCCCCTCCAACTGCTGCTTCTTTACACCCAGCACATCGCTGATCACAGGATCGGAGCCATGCTCCGAGAGCAGATAATATGCGACGACAGGGCTGATCTGCCCATCCCGTGCGAGGCGTCCGATCGCCTGCTCGTGGACTGCTGGACTCCAGTCCAGTTCACCGAAGACCGCGATATGACAGACGGACTGAAGACCGTCCAACCCAGCGCCCGAGCGAAGGCTGATGATCAGCACCTTGGAGTCCCCCTCAACAAACGCTGTACGAGAGGCCTCTTTCTGTGCTGGCGTTTCGGTGCCGGTATACATGACCGGCTTCAGGTCTTTGAGTTTCTCCAGCCAAATTGAGTAACATTCCCGGTGCCATCCAAAGAGAACGATCTTCTCGCCACTCTCCTCATGCAGGAACTTGACGAACTCGGCTGTATACGGTGCCTTGGCAATCCCCGTTTCCTGCCGCATCCGCATGTCGAACTCCCCAGCGGCCTGCATCTTCTGGCCCTTGAACGCCTCTCCCTGCCCCAGGATCAACTTGGCGAGTTCGATCGCACGGCCCTTCATCTTGAGGAGCACCTTGGGGTCAGCATCGATGTGGTGAGGCACTACGGTGATGGGTGGCACCTCACGCTTGACCTCAATCATCGTGCGCCGCAGCATGGCACCTGACTCACGGAGGTACTGTCCGAAGGCGACTGGATTCGCGATCTGGTGCTTACCGTGACGGACAACACACCACTCGCGCGAGAACTCTTCATACGTGCCAAGTTGTCCCGGACGCAGCACTTCAAGGACGTTGTAGATCTCGCCGCCATACCCGAAGATGGGGGTGGCGGACAGGCCGATCCGGTACGGCACACTGCTTGCGAGGAATCGGGCAGCAGCGTACTTGTTCGAATCGGAATGCCGCAACTCCTGCGCCTCATCGAAGATGAGGGAACGAACCAAAGGAGCCAGTGTTTCTGCCCACCCAGAGAGTTTGTGGTAGTTTGTGACAATCACATCGGGAAAAGGCTGCTTCCCGTTCTTCGTGAGATCGTAGGGCTGCCCCTTGGTCAGGATGTGGACGTTGAGGCCCGTGAACCGCTTGACCTCTCGCGCCCACTGAATCGGAAGATGGGAGAGGGTGGTGACCATGGTGGGAAGCAAGTGGCCCTGTGTCAATCCGCAGATCGCGGACACGGTTTTTCCAAGCCCGACGTCGTCCCCCAACAGGAGTCCCTGTGAGGCGTGCCATACGTTGGCGGCCAATGTCTGATACTCCCGTGGAGGTACCAGCAGTTGGAACTCCTTCGTCGGCTCGACGCCGGAGATCAGTCGATGGATCAGGCTCTCGGCGTCCCTGTGCTCGCTGGCGAGTTCATGCAGCTTGTCAGCGGGCTCCACCACCATCGGATAGCGCTCGATGAACCACTCCAGATCGCGGCTGTTCTCGCGCGAGGCGGTGACGGTGAGGGTGCCGTGCTGCCGGACATCGATCTTTCCAAAGACACGTTTGAGTCGATACACCACGTGGGGTTCGCAGCATATCTCCCATTGATTCTCCTTTGCGTTGTGATGGATGGAGCCGTACGTCCTCGTCACGTGGTGTGCCTCTTTAGGCGAATACCGTTGTGGCGGGCGTATATCTAAAAAATACTGTTCAGGAGGTGGACCGTACGCACCCGTTTTCCGAGGATCTCGGAAGGTATATCCTTATGCTTTGCCCGCGTTGTCACAAGGATCAAGTTGGTGATCCGGTCCTGCGCGGCATAGCGCCAGAGTTGCCGCTGGACTGCCTGGATCGACCCATCGATCTTCACTTCGATTCCTACAGAACCGCACAGAAAGTCAATACGGTCCTTCGGAGAAAGGATGACCTCGCGTGCGTAAGCTATCCCGTGGGGACGCAGGACATCGTTCTCGATCTGATCCTGGAGTTCACGCTCATCCACGTACCGGAAGCGGGTTGCGTGCATGAGCATGGCAATTTGGTCAGGAGACATAGGCAGATACCGGGTGCAACGATGGGCGAAGGAGTCTATACCGTTGCGAACGAACCGCACCTGTTGCCGTCCGTGCGTCCATACAGGATGTTCCCTGAAGTAGGTGACACCCCCGAGAGTTGAGTTGATGCTTACCGTCCGATACAAGTTGAACCATGGCTATATCCTTTCCATCACCGACCTCCGTCGCGTCCTTACGGACATCAGCCTAGGTGCGCGGCGATGGTGGGTTGCGGAACCTATCACGTTACTGCGTGACCCCGACAAACCGGTGTTCTGGTTAACGCTCTTCCATGCCTGTCCCTTACCGGATCAGATGACCGACGAGATCAGCTTCCGCGTACCGGTGCTGCCATTCAGCATGGTTCGAGGGAAGGAAGAGTCGGCCCTGGTCTGTCTCCACCCGGAGATGGTCAGACCACTGATGGAGGGTCTCTACCTGGAGAATGATCGAATCGTGGGAGACTTCCTCGAAGATTGGAACCTGTTTTGGACCCCCCTCAAAAAAGCTATGGGAGAAGGCTAGTCGTCTCCACATCGTGGAGGCAGGATCTCCCGTGGAGTACCTACCCCTTCTGGCATCAGCACCGCCTCCAGTACAGCGATCCCCTGGTCCAGAGTCTCAACACGGTATCCAGTGACTCCGCGAATCATGGCGTGCTCATGCGGATTTCCGGATTTCTCCATCACGAGCACGATGGGTATACGGTGTGCGTCGGCCCAACCAAACTCCATGCAGGTTCCCACGGAGACACGCTCCGCACCAAGCAGGTTGACGAGTAGGGCATCGGCACGAGTGCAATCCTGCCGGTCCCGCGTCGTGATGCCTACGGTGCTAGTTAGAGGGTTGTCTTCGTAGGTATCCTCGATCACGCCCACACAGGCAAGCCTCACGCTCTTGGCTCGCAGTGGAGAGATGGCGCGTATCTCCTGCGGTAGGTTCTGTGCGACATAATCGCGCCAGTCCTGCCCTTCAGAGTAAGTCAAGCCGGTGATTGGCCCGGCCAGGTAGACGAGAAAGTCCCTGTAGGTGGCCTTCATACTTAAGCGACTGCGCCCGAGAAGGTATCCGTCAGAACCACCGTCGAATAGGTGACGCGGATATTGCGCAGGCGGCTGGCGGGAGTGAGCTGCCACTCGATCAGCTTGGGCTCGAAGTGGATAAACCCAGTTTGACCTAGTGTTAGCAATAACTGAGGGATGGCCCGTCTCAACTCGGCTTCGGTCGGGGCCTCCATCAGCTCAACATGCTCGATGGGTTCGTTGGTAATCTCTTGTTCAGCACGGAATGTAACGCGGAATTGCATCTAACACCTCTGGTGGTAGATACAGTCGCCACATCCACCCTCTGAATTACTGCGAAAAATCTTCTATGCTTCAGGGGATTGCAGGGACGAGGTGGACGACCTCCACGGTTTGAAATAGGATTTCCAGAGTCTCCGGGGCGTGCATCCCGCTCAAGGCAAAGGTGCGTGGCTGATGTCTCCCTAAGTCCAAGGCCTCCAGCAGCCATTGCGGAGTAGGGTGCCACTCGGAGGTTCCGAAGAACAAGCGGAGCGGGAGGATCTGCCGCGTCTCCCGCTCCCCCTTCCAGTTGGTGTAATCGATCGTGACGATAGGGGAAGGACCCATTAGACCTTACTCCCCGAGTTGAAATCGATGGGACATGCACCACCCGTCCCACAATCGACATGCTCGCGGCCAATCTCTTCCTTGACCTCCGCCTTCTTGAAGACGTTCTGCACCAGTCCCGCCTTGAGCGCGTGGTACTCCTCCTCGGTGATTCTTTGCTCTGGGAGGTATTCGTAGGAACTGGTGTCCTCCTGAGGCATCACCGAGCAACAGCGGACCTGATGCTGATACTTCAGGACCATTTCCTGGAAGTGATGGAAGGGGACGATATCCGGCTTGTATTTCAGGGTGTTGTGCACAACAACGCTGTTCGCTACATACTCATGGGACACGGCGATCGAGACATCAAAGGTCGGAACAGTTGGGCCTTCGACGACCTCGACGACTTGAGTAAAGCGCAGCTTCGCATCCAACAAAGGAGCGATGAAGTCGACGTCGGAGAAGAACTCCCTGAGAATGTCGACAGAGATCAGCGAGGGTACTGTCTCCATCACACTCTGCAGTCGCTCGGAGGTGTACCTGTGCCTATTGCTGGTGTAATAGGCCTGAATCTTTGCCGCTGGGACAGAGTTCGATTCATGACCACCAGAGCGGCTCCTCTGAAGAGCCTCTCTGGTGGTCTTATTCTTCCACTCCTCCAGAAAACCGATCTCCTCAATGAATCGCTCCGCGCCTTCTCGTTTAACGTAGACGGCGAACTGATGCTGACGGTAGTCCCCGTCCATGTCCGTGAGGGAGAGCGGACACTCCTGCTTTGGCCTGAGGCATACATCGTATCCCAGATTCCAGAGAACGGAAGCGATGTCCTTTGCCATCCTTCGGCTCACCGTGCTACATAGATGTACCCACCCCGAGTCCACGGCAAAGTAGCCGTCCAGGGTATAGCCCCGGAGAAATGCCTCGACGACGGGACGAGGAGACTGGAGAATGCAGTTTGGTATCCGGTTGTCGTCGTGGTATCGAGGAACCCCGATCTGCAGCAACCATCGGCTGAGCAATCGACTATTGATGACAACATACGGCGTGTTCTCACAGGCATCGACCCGCACGTAGGAGGATACATTGAACAGCGTGGACGCGAGAGTACAGAATTGCTCCCGCACTTCCTGATCGATTGAGGTGAGGGTAACGCCAGTCTCCAGAACCGCACCGGAACTCATCAACATCCCGAGAAACAACCCCATTTCGGGTGTTACAACCGCCGGGGGGGTAATGTGTACGAGATTTCTCACTGAGCCATAAGCATCACAGTCGGGACTTGCGGGAAGTAGGAAAGGCGTCGTCGCCCACAGGTTATCCCCGACGCGCCGCACGGCGATACCACCGGGCAGCACCTCATCCAGACGTCTCCATACCATCTCCAGGGCGTCGTTGAGCATCAGGATGCGATGTTGGGATGTGCCAATAATCTCGGCTCCATTCTCCAGCGTTACACTCAGGGTGGGCTGCACTCCATTATCGATGCCCTCCACCACCTCCTGGGCTTTCCCATAGCGGTCTTGCGTGGTCACACTCATGCTGACACCTCTTCTGACTCGACTTCCATGTTTGCTAAATCTTCAATATGGAACATGCCCTTGCTGGTAGCAACGAGATGCTCCCCACCTCCGGCCAGACAGTAGCTGATCTGATTTCCCAACTGGTCCGCTACCGGAGTTCCCATTGCATCGGTTCCATGAATCCAATACTTCTCACCCAGCATGATCCACTGAAACTGTTGTTCCGGGGTTGCCTGTCCCGCCGTCATGAGCTTATCGCCCATACCTAACCCGGCGATCGCCCCGCAGGTCGGAAACCCTACAATCGTGGTTCCGGCATACTGTTTGAGTTCGCGGATGGGATAGCCATTGCTTCGGTATTGTTGGATCTGCGGATCGTCCGAGCGGAACTGCACCCAGCGCAGCCAGAAGTCCATCGCGGTAAGGTGCCATCCCTCGGTGAGGCCAAAGAGCTTGGAGGTGGTGTTATGCGACCTCACCGCTCCGGCGTAGAACCACTGGTTGGATGGAACCTCCACATCAAACGTGTCCATCTCTCCAAGACTCGTAACCGACTCGACTTTACCGAGAATGCGACGGATGGGTCTGCCTTCATACTCGTGCCTCCACGGGACATGCGTGGGTGCGGATGCCATTTTTGTACTGTGTTTCGACATCAATTCCAGCGCCCCCAGAGAGGAAGCGGTGCTCCCTGTAAGAAGGTACATCGACCTACCCGCCTTGTTGAAACTTTCTCCCACCGTGTTGTGGGACATACCCAACGCGATACCTACCGCCCAGGCCACGTCCTGAACATGCCGCGATAGACGATAGTCAGCCTGCGTGAAGGTGACTGTCTTGTCCCGTGAGGTGACATTGATCGCGCCGTCCGAATCCAGGAGTCCGGCGAGGAAGGCGAGGATATCCTCCTGCGCGGACTCTCGGACAACACGCGGAATGATGTCGATCGTATCTGCGTGATACTTATAGACCCCGTTTCGGATAAGCCAGTGCCACAGTTCCTTGTTGCCTATCTCTAGCGTGCAGGCGTCCTTGGTCTCAAGGGGAGTGATCGTCCCTTCGATCCCGAACTGTTCCTGGAAGATACGGTTCATCTTCTGAAGGTTTACCCCTCGTTGATCGGTCCAGCGGAACTGAAAATTCTCTGGGGACATTCCCCCATCACCCCAGAGATACCCCAGAAACCACGCCAGGTCCGGGTTAAGTTCCTTAGGCTGGAGGATGGGGTTGTTATCCCTGCGCATCCGTAGAGCAAGGGTGCTGAGTGGGTGTAGCTTTGCGTGTGAAGTCTTGGTATACACCCCTACCTTCACGTCAAGCACCATCCCTGGAACCAGATCTTCGGTCCGTACCCACTGGTTGACTGGGGTAAATTGCCCGTGAGCATGTGTAGCTTTGACCCACCACGGATGATTCCGCGTACTGTCGACACACAGACCATAAGCCAGACGAACCTGCATCACCTCTGCCCGTCCGTTCGCGTAGGTCCGAGTGATGGGCTGGCTCTCGCCTTCGTCCTGAATGGCGTTCACAGCGTATGGAATGTCACCCCAGGTGCTATCGTCCGGATGGTCGGCGAACATGTCCTGCAGGGTCAGAAGTCCTTGATCCGTCGTGACCAATCCGTACCAGGGGCGGCAACCCGCCGGTTTAACCGTCATGGTCGTATGGGGTACTTCGACACCGAGTTCGGCTGCGTAGGATTTGGCCTCATCCGCAACAGCGCGGTTGAAGCGAGCCATTGTCAACCAGAAGTCCAGGCTTTTCTGCTCGTCGATCAGGTCCAGGAAGCCATATCCGAAGAACTTCCAGGCGAACTCATGTACACCCGTAATCCCGATCCCGATGCGGTTGGTCCGCTTGACCTCCTTGGAGTAGATCGACTCCATGAGGTTGACGCGCATCAAGGCACGGGTGATGACGCGGATGCACTCCTCTGCCTCATCGAGCGTGTCGCAATGGAAGGGCACGAAGTCTGCGATCACGCAGAAAGCACCCAGCAGGAAGAGGACGATTTCGCCGCAGTTGTGAGCAAGCAGACCGTTTGCATCAAAGCAATGCACCGTGTCGACCGTACAGTCATACACCGGCTCTACACCATCGGCGGTAATCGAGAGGACCTCGGTCGTACATTTCTCCCGATTGAGCGCTCGCTTGCGATTCCCTAGTATCCGCGCCAGACTCTCTGCCTTCGCCGTATCATGGAAGCCGATGGCTGCAAACCGGGCGATGTTGTCTCCGGTAATCACCAGTTCGTGTTGGGCCTTGCGCCGGTTCAGACGAAGGGTGGTGAGGATACCTAGACGGCTTAGCATCCGCTGGATCATCTCAAGGGCGACAACCCCTGACTGTGCCAGACAGATACTTGATCCTTGCACTACCCCATACGTGTCGAAGACTCTGCGTAGAAAGCCCAGGATGAAGGAGGGACTCTGCTTTTCGAGTTCCAGTGAAGCATGGCTTGAGTCAGAATGAAGGATGTCCCCAGCCACATCCCACCCTTTACGGAACTCCGTATTTTTCGGGTCAGCTACGAGAGTGGTTTGCGACTGGTCGTTCAGAACGAGCCGATCCCCTACCCGCAGGTTGGCAATCTCCACCCACTCCGTCTCCTGGTGATACCCACCCTGTGACTTTGAGTGTCGTTGACGTTCCACACATAACTTGTGATTGGCAGTCGCCCGGATACTGTAACCCCGATTCGTGGTGACCTTGAAGACCTGCTTTTCCCCGGTCTTCCAGAATCCCGTGGCAGGATACTCCTTGCCGTTCACAACGGCGACATACGGAGTATCGATCAGTTCACTCACCTGACGAGGGCCTGCGGACGTGAGGACCCAAGTGTCCGAGGTGACACATGGATTGCAGATCATGTGATACTTCTTCGCCTTCGCCTTCTTCGCCAGCCGAACCAGCAGGAGTTGGGTTTCTTCGTTGAGCCGGTACTTGGGACTCCCAACGAATTCGGTCTTGAGCATCTCGGTCAGGCCTTTGTCCTTCTGGACAAACTTATGAACGTTGAGGAGTCCCGGCTCACCGGTACCGTCCCCGTAGGCCGCTGCAGAGGACAGAGCGAATACCGCCTTCGCGTGCCTTTCGTCTTCGCTCTGCTGCTCCACAGGCGCATCACTGTGGACGAACTCCCAGAACTCCCCATCCACAGCGATGCTGTTGTTGGACGACCAGAGGAAGCCTTGGGGCGGCGTCAGAGCGTCCTTGCGTAACTGCGTGATCTCCGCGACGCCTTTGCCGTAGAACTCCAACGGACGCTTCACTGTGATGAAGTCCAGCACGGAACGGTCGCGCCAGTATTTGGTACTCATACGTGCCGCGCGGCGAGCGCCCCCGACCAGGACACATTCTGCGAAGTAATGATCCACGTACATCGCCTGCTTCCATAGAGGAAGCCCCGCGCCCTTAAGTGAGGCAGCGCTGGTGAACGCGCTCATGAGCGGTGCCGGGCCGCTGGCAGGCCGCGACTGCATACCACCGATCGGCGTGTTCTTGGGACGGACGGGGGTGAAATCCAGTAACAGAAGGGTGTCCTTGTGCGCCTTCTCATACGCCAGAAACTCCCAGAGTTCCAGAGCCTTCGCCCAGCCTTCGCGCGAGTCCGGGACCTGGAACCACAGGACGTTCGATCCTGTCGCCTGCGGCGTGGTGTTGGGCGCAGTGGCTTCCCACTCCGCGATGTAAGCCGCCCAATCCTTGTGGTCCGTGGGAGGAATGAACCAGCGGATGTTGACCGGGGCACCATACTTGTGCTGCGCGTCTTGCCTGGACTCATGCACTCCCCATGTGAAGTTGGGGTGATGAGCGTCAAGCACGCAGCGGAGGTTGGGTGCATTGTCCCAGTTCACCAGCATCATGTCGTCGTCGTAGCAACGGCCAATTCCGGAGCCGTTCAAGAGTAAATAGAAACTTAAGAAGCTCGTCGCTGCTGTTGAACAATTTCCTGTCAACAATCCATTTGCCAGAACAAACCCTGTGGTCACCGGCTCTTCTGGGCAGAACACCGGGCGGACCCCCACCGAGGTGATACTGTCGACTTTCCATTCCACACCCAACCTGAGCCTGATGATATGTAGGGATTTCCCGTTAGCATAAGAGCCATCACCCGGAATTCTCTGTTGGGTACAGTGCATCGTGAGACTGTAACCGGCGTAACCTGCATATTCATCGAGCCATGCTGCCGCCTCTTCGGAGGCAGTAGATATCTCCATTGCTGAGGCGATACCCTTGCTGCCATCTGCTAACCACCACCCATGCAGAAATCCAGCGATATACGTTGGGTCATTTGTAAATGGTAAATCTTTGGCATGAGGCAGTTTGCCGATGTAATATACTCGATCACCATTGGCGTGCGGGGGGGTAGTGAAGGTGTAACCGGCGTCATCGAGTAGATCGTGGATGGTCTCCCTGACAGCATCCTCTTTACATACACGAATGGCTGCATAGGTGCGTCCCTGACTGACTCCACGACGGTAACTGTCATTCCGAGACTTGTGAGCTGAACCGTCACCGTAAATTAACCCATGGATAACGGCGATGCTGTCATGCTTTGGCTCGGCGGATGTGGATTTTAACACATCCCCCACCTGGAGATGGTCGGTGACCTCGCCGGAACGCAGAAACCAGCGATGATTGGCTGTGGTAAGAACGTTACGACGGAACTTTCCTCCGCTGGAGTTCGCTCGGAACACCACATCGAACACCTCCTGCTGTCCGTGTGCATGGATGGTGGCGGGGCGGGGGCTCCCATCAGCCGAAATCACATGAACCGTCTGTCCCGCCAGAGTCGCGAGGTCTTTTGGGCCATATTCCATGGTCAGAATGCGGGTACTCCCATCCAGACAATTTGTGAAAACTTCCATATTGCGCGACGGTTGAGTCTCGTCGCCATGCTGGAGATGGCGGCCAGACATCAGCGTATTGCCCTTGGCGATATGCCGCTGGAGGAGGCGGCGTTCACTCTCCGAGGGATGCGCCGGGGTGGAGGCCAGCAAGGAGTTTCCGACGGCAACCCTATGGGCCACATCTCCCCAGGTTTCCCATTTGCCATTGGCGTCCTTGCGGAGGATCGTACGCTCGGCGACGGCCTGCCCCATACCTGGCATGAGAGAACGCTCGTAGACCGGCTCCTCTTCAGGGAGAGTGACGGTGACCGGGGGTTTGGGGTGGATAAGCGCCTCCAGGTCGGCGGAGGATTCTAGCAAGGCGATGCTCCGGTACGCCTTCACCGCGTCCTTCGCGGAGACGGACTGGCTAACGGCGATCCGCATGAAAAACTGCTGTGGCGTCTCGATCGCCTTATTCGTTTCCGGGTGGCGCAGGAGGTAGTGGTCGTAGACGTTGCGTAGGCCGAAATACTCAAAGTTGGCGTTGTACGCGTCATCAATGGCGTTGTCGAGCTTTCGTGCGTTGGCCTGCACAAGCCCGATCCCTGGGTCCAGGGTGAGGCCTAAGCGGGTGATGGTGAGCACACTCTGGGAGAAGGACTCGATCCCCTGGCCGACGACCTCCTTGCGGATGAACTCGGAGAGGAGCGCGGCGGCGAGCTTGGAGTAATCTTCATGCTCCGGGATGAGCGAGGCGGCAGTTTCGATCGAGAGCCAGTCCAGTTCCTGTGTGGAAGCTTCGTTGTACAAGGCCCCTATGGTCTTCGAGGCTACGCGGTTGGCGTCCACGCCGGAAAGATTCACGGCAGAGCGGCTCACGGCACGCACGATCTTGTTGAGGTTGATGGGTTCCAGACTTCCATTCCGTTTGCGGACGACCATCTGCGGAGACTGTTGTGCGGTACTGCCTGATTTTTCTGACACTGTTCCCTCGAAACGATTGGTGGTGAGATTGTGCTGTGAGTTGGTACATGTGCGTCTGTTGGGAGATACCGCATCCGGTTCCCTCACGCGGGAAATCTTCCGAAGAAGCGGCCCGCACAAGGGAACCGGAAGTCGGGTTTCAGGAGGGGCACTTTTTCCGACGCTCCGGCATCGTGATACGCCCATGCAGATGCTCCTGTGCGTTGTGTTGCGGTCGGGTTACGCCGGAGGGACGTGCCAAGGACAATTTCTGCGGGGCCGCACCGAGACCACCTGCGGGGATAGGCGTGTCGGTGGGCCGGAAGGCCGGACTCAGATCAATCGTGGTCTCCTCCTCGCCTTCACTCGTGACTGTGGCTACCTCAACCTCTGGAGACCCACAAGGGAGCCTGTCGAAGTCCAGCGTCTTCCCTTCCCCTTCACCGATACGCCGTATGATGGCGAGGCCTTTTTCGGCTCCCCATCTCCGTACGATCTGGCTCGGACTGGAGTTGGAGGTTGCAACGACTTGCCCCCCGTTGGCCCATACCTCGTCCACCAGTTCCAGGAGTTTGTCCAACTTTGCGTCGGTCGGATTGCCAATCTTGTCGATCTCATCCAGGAAAAGTCCCACCCGGAACCCATCGGCTCGTGCCAGCCTGAGATACTCGACAGTGACGGATGGAACTGGCACTCCTTCGGAGTGTTGAGAGTCAAGACTCTTCGTCTTGTAGGCGTGCCATTCGTCGAGAAGGGTCATGACGTTCACTCGGAAGACCGCCTTCCGGCTCTTCCCTTCCACACCCTCCTGCCGCACCATGTCCTCCAGAGCGGAACGGTAGAGGGCTGTCAGGATGTGGGTCTTGCCGGTGCCTGCCGTGCCGTGCAGGAAGTAACTCCCCCTCGGATGACTCTGCACGAGTCCGATCAGGTATTCCTGTTGTCCCTGGGACAGCGACGAAAGGGGACTGTACGCGAGAGTCTCCATGCGAACGTGATGAAATCGCTCCGGCACGGTTCCTGATTCGGCCCATAGCCGGTGTAGTTTCACGTAGTACCGGCACGGGCAGTTGTAGGGGTAGCGGACGACGTGGCCGGTGCGTTCTCCCGCGCTCACGATGAGCATCGTGAACCCCCCTTTGCAGATAGGGCATTTCAGGTCTCCGGCAGCGATCTGCTCAATCTGTTCTGGGCTGAGGCTGGGGGCAGCCTCGATGGGAAGGAACTGGGTCTCCTCCAGGAGAGCGGCAGCAAACTCCGAGGTCCAGCGGTGCGGGTAGTTGAGTTCAAGGATCTCCCGGTAATCATCCTTGAGGCGAGGTGGCTGGTTCTTCTCCAACACGGAGGTAGGGGCGTTACGCCAGATACGGTCGAGCGGCCAGCGGAGCGGTGGAACAGACATGCGATCTCCTGTGTGTTACAGCGTGCGGTTTTCGATGGAGGCCATGAGCCGCCCCATTGGATGGTTGGGGTCACGCAGGCGCGGATCGTCGTTCGGGTCAGCGTTCTTTTTCGTCTTGGCGGCGGCGCGATGTGCGAGCGCCTTGGTCCGCACCTTGTCGTAGCGACCCACGAAACCGAAGACAGGGCAATCCACACCGTCCCAGCCACGGGCCATCACCTCAAGCCAGAAGTCGTCGACCGTGAGGACCCAGCGGATGACAGCCAGGACCTCGTGGTAGCCTTGGGTGCCGATCAGGTGGAAGATGTGCTCAGCGGCGCGGTAGAGAACAGCGTCGGAAGGGGTGATTCCCAGGTGGGTATAGATTTTCTTGGCGAGTTCCACGGCGGCGTCGCTTTGAGAGATTCTTCGCATGGTGTCCTTGCTTTCTTCCTCGTAGCCGAGATCTTTCGATTCAGGTTGGGACTGGGATTCCTCTGGCTCCTCTTCATCGAAGTCAGGGTCGGCCCCTTCGAGGTCCTCCTCGCTGAAGTCGTCAGTGGTGAATTCCTCGGGGTTGGGTTCAGGGTCGTTGAGTTCAGGGTCGAGGTCTTCGAGGTCTTCGGGGGCTTCGGGGTCAGAAATACCTGACGCCGCATGATCGGGCAGGTAGGAGTCTTCGGGGGTCGAGGTCGAGTCGTCAAGGCTACCGAAAGGTGCCGCCAACACCTCGGCAACATCTCGTTCCGTCATCGTTCCAAAGTCTAGTTTTGATTTATCGAACTTTGTTACTATGACCCTTTTGAATCTCTTGTCCTTTTGAATAGTCGTCACGTCCGCGTCACCACCGCGTCTCGACAGCGTCTCGACAGCGTCACCACCGCGTCTCGACAGCGCCACCACCGCGTCACCACCGCGACAAAGGTCATACGTAACCCACCGCAATCCACTGAAAGCAAAGGCGTTGAGGGTGTATCCCTTCAGAGGCCCAATGCGTACGCGATACTTGTGAATGAGGATGGGGTACTGCTTCCGTCGGGCGTCGGCATCCTTGTACTTAATGAGACCCATTTTTCGCAATTCAACAAGTGATCTTTGGATATTTCGAAGCGATGCCATCCCTCCAAAATAGTTCTGAATCTTCGCCGCAGTGCCCTTCCAGATGCCTGATGAGTAGTCGCATCGGATATGTAGCGCGACGTAGGTGGCAAAGGCTGTGGGGGTCATACCTTGGTCTAAATAGTCCATGATCCCGTTGAAGATGGGGGTGAATTGCGGGAGTTCTATCTTGACCGGTTTGGGCCGCATGGCTACACCGCCCCCTTCAGGCGCACGTACAGAAACTCACCACGAATGGTGGTCTCCACCTGAAGGCCACGCACAGTGGCGGCCTGGTGGATGCTGGACTGCCGGGCCGCAGAGGTCTCTCCCCGGACCTCGGAGTAGGGGATACGCACCCACTCTCCCGGCACGCTGGTAATGGCCTGAATGACTTCGGTGTAACTCCTGTGGGGGCGGAAGGATGGGGGCGCGATTCGCTCGATGTTCATTGGTTCTCCTTGAGGGATGGACTTGGTTGTCGATCTCCTGAAGGTAAGTACCATCGGCTGACCCCTGCTACGGAATAACAAGCATAAAAAAGTGACAGCCGGTGAGATTACCTCCTCGGACTTCCCAACCTCTGGGTGTATGGAAACTGTCGAGATCCCGCTCAACCACTACCGGTACGTCTTTCGTAAGTTGATGTACGAGGAGGAGTTCGCCCTGGCCGCCACATTGGGTGAGGACTCGCGTAGAAGCACACTGACAGCGGCTTTGACCAAAGTCTCAGGGCTTCCTATACCTTCGCGTGAACACGCGGCAGCCATTCTGGGGGCGCTCCCACTTCCGGTCATCTCCCGGATGTGGGTGTTGTACCGCACTGGACTGCCTGAATCTCGCTTCTTCTCAACGCGGGGGCTCTACCGCGCCCCCGACCCCAGCAAGATCATCTTCAAGGCAGCCGAGGAGGAAGAGCGGCGGGGTGAGGTGGTGGATCGCGCCTTCGCTGCTATGGAGCAGAAGTTTGGACGGAAGGAATTGGCCGAGGCGCAGGCGCAGGATACTTTGCTGGTGGCTGATGCCCGCAGGAAGGGGCTTCTGGTCCGCGCCACGGAAAGCAGTGAGGGTTCCTCGTCATGATCGGAGGCCATAAAACGCGGGGCGTGGAGTTGATGGAACAACTCCACAGTGGCCGTCTTCAGCAGGCCCCACCTGCCGAGTTGGTCAAGGTACGGAGTGCCATCTCCTTCGAGATCGAGGAACTGCTGGAAGTGGGTGCGCGAGTGCGCCCTCTCTTTGTCGGGAAGGAGCGGATTGGGTGGGTACGTGGTGTGCATCTCTCAGAGCGGAAGCAACTTAAGCGATACATCACAGACCCTCTGGAATTGTTAAGTCATATCGTTCTACTTGGCACGACGGTCTCCAGGGAGTACCTGCGGTCGCTTAGTTCTATGGAACTAAGGTCTCTGGTGCGCGTGGTCACGGAGATGACCAATAGCGACCTGCGGCTGTATCCCTACATGGGGGCGTTTGTCACCACCAGTACCAGCGAACAGCTCTGGTTTTCCCGTGGCATCGAACTCACCTCATTTCAGAAGCGCCTGATTGAGCTACCCGACGAGACCCGGATGACCTTGTGGAGTGCACCGGACCAGGCCCGGCTGTGGGCAACCCTCTGTAGCTACCGGGAGAAGGCAAAGGTACGGCTGGATGCCTCCATGAACTCCCTCATGATTCTGCGGCCCTGGGCTGGAAAGAGCGCCGATGGGTTAGCCAACGAGTTGAAGGCCAACGCACGGCTCCTGCTGCCGGACACCATGGAGCCGTGGACTGAGGTGGTTGCAGCCAAGCGGGTCATCGACCTCGACGACGGCTGGGCACATGGCGAGGATGACTCCCGCGAAGGCATTCTGCGGGAACTGGAGGGGATGCTCAGCAACGACCGGCATGAGCAGGTTATCGCCCAGATGGAGAAGGAGGCACGGGACAAGGCGGAGAAGCAGCGCCAGCGGATAGAGGCGACGTTGATGGAAAATGGCGGTCCCGGATTCATCCAGGAGACGCGCACCGTGCTCACCCCTGAGCAGGCCAGGGAGCGTGCGGCTGTGCTCCGGGCAGATAAGTTCCGTGGCATGCGCCGTACCAACGACGACGCGGAAATAGGGTCAAACAACGCGGACAGACTAGCCCGTTATGAGTAGGAGTCTGCCCATGCCCGAAGAAGTCCCTACCGTCCCTCTCTCCGTCAACGATATCCTCGCCGACCTCAAAGGCTTCGGGATTGAGGACTTTGAGGACGTCATCACCATGACTAGCGGCACCAAGACGGTGCAGCTCAAGATTGCCAATGTGCCGACCGAGGAGGAACGCCTCGCGCTGATCGCGGTCGAGGAGTTCAAGGGATACCACTGGCTGCAGGAGGTCAAGTGTGAGATCCTCTCCCGTTCCGTGAGCTGGATCAATGGGGTCAATATCCGCACCCTCACCCCTCAGGAGCGCAAGGTGGTGGACCCTACCGACGGTTCCGAGCGGGACATCCAGGTGGTCCTGCGCAGCCTCATCAAGGGATGGGGGCAGGAGTTCATGCAGGTGTTATGGAAGGTGCTGATGGTCCACAGCCAGTCGATCGAGAACCGTCTGCTGGATAGCTTCCCTGAGACCGCGAAGATGACTGAGGCAGAGGCCCGGCTGATTGAACGCGCTCAACGCGAGATCGAAGATCACGCCAAAGAGGTGATTCAGGACCAGGTCAGCCACCTGTTTGACGATACCGACGAGAAGATCGATAGCTAGCCATGGCCGATCAGCCCATCCAACCCGACGTCTCCCGCACCAGCGGCGGCCCTGTGAATGCGCCGCAGGGTGCAGGACCGTCACGCTCGAAACAGGGGATGGGAAACGTCGCTGACCTGCAGAACGATGTAGACTCTCTCTCCCGCAGCGCTCCGGCTGTCCGGGAACTCAAGGGTCTGCTCGACGCCGTCTCCGAGATCCTGGCCAAGACAGAGTCCTCGACCGAAAAACTCTACAAGCGTACCAAGGAATGGGGCAGCGAACTACAGCAGGTCGTCACCTTCTCCGAGGACATCGAGGAAGCCTCCAAGGCGTTTACCAACTATCAGCTCAAGATGGCAAAAGAAGGACTGAAGGCCAAGAGCTACGAGGAAGTCGCCGACGTCCTGGAGAGCATGCAGAAGCAAACCAAGAAGTTGTCAGAGAAAGGGTTGCTGTCCAAGGAAGGTGGACGTCTGGTGAGTCGCCAGATGAAGGAACTGGAGACCTCCCTGACGACCATCAAAAAGAAAGCAGGGGAGGCCTTTGACGAGACGGTCGTCGAGGAGATGCTGGGCAAGATCGTCAAACTCAATCGTGTGACGCTGGAAACCGCCAAGAACCTCAAGGGCATCCGGATGCCCGCAATCCACAAGGATATCGCCGGAGCAGAGAAGGCGGTCAATCACCTCTTCCGCCGCAGTACCAGCAGCATGGAGAAATGGCAGAAGTTCGCCGAAGTGGGCCATGAGATCAAGGAAGCACGGAAGCAGCGGAAACAAGGCAAGGTGGAGGAGTTCCGCGCCCAGCGCAACCGTATCGTTAGCCGTCTTCCCTCGCTGAACATTAATCCTGAGAAGTTTACCCGCCACGACGGCTCGATGGATGAGGACGCCCTGCGGGACGCCCGCGCATCGCGGCGGGAACGTCTGCGGGCACTCATACAACGCAAGGCATCCAGGGAAGGTATGGGTCCCCTCGCCTCGAACGTGTTCACGCGGAACGCCATGGCGGAAGCTGAGGGAGCCAAGCCAGGTATGTTTACGCGGGCGGGGATGGGTTTGCTCTCACGTGGAGAAGGGATGGGAGTCCGGGGCCCGGCCTCCTGGGGCACTGGGATGATCGAAGGGGGGGCTGGGGGTATAGCCGAGGCCGCCGGGTACGCCGCGATCCCCCTGATCGCTCTGGAGGGTCTTAAGGCCGCCTTTGATAAGAACCAGAAGATGAATTTGGATGTCAGCGATAAGTTGGGTCAGGGAGGCATCTACGGAGGAAGCAACGACGCCATCACGTCGCTGGCGCAGGTGCGGCATAACCTCAACCCCTCTACCCCCTTCAGCCGCTTAGGGATTGGGTACGACAAGAACCTCGCATTGGCGCAGGGAATGGTGGAGGGTGGCTTCTCCGTCAGTAACCTGGCCGAGGGGGAGGGGATGTCCTTTCATCATCCGGGGGGGCAAAACCTCGGAAACGAGAGTCAGCATGGCTTTGTGAATGGCAGCTTTGGAACCGTCCAGCGCAATGCTTACGTCTTTGGGAAGGCCGCCGGACTCTCGCCCGGCGAGACCATGACCCAGACCCTGAAGCTGATCACCCAGTACAAGCAGAGCCTGGGAGCCACCGAGGACTTCTTCGTACGGATCGCGCGAGACACCCGTGCCGCCGGTATCTCCACCTCCAAGTATCTTCAGGTCATTGATGATGTGAACAGCCAGTACGACCGCTCAAATAAATTGCTGATGACAACGGTCAGCACGATGTCCCTCCTCTCCTCGACTGGACGGGATACCTCCGAGGATCTGAAGGATGCGATGGATATCACGACCAACGGGGGACAGAAGCGAGACTTCGGGCAGTCCGCCTTTTTGAACATTCAGGGGATGAAAGATCCGGGATTTCGTAAGCAGCTTCTCGGTTCCCGCCAGGCGGTGTATGACACCTACCTGGGGAACGCCGCCCAAGCCACCGGCCATACCGAGGCCGAACTACAGGCAGGGATGGCGGACAAGAAGACGGGCGGCTATACCTATCTGAACCACCTGAAACAGGAGGCCGATACCAACTTCGCGCATGATCCTGTGGCTCACCAATCGGCCATCAGTTCCCTGAAGGCGGCAGAGGATGCCTACACCCGGCTGCAGGCCACCAAGGAAAACCTCGGTAAAAATGCGGTCGCCGGGGGTCTCGGTCAGGCCACTTCCAACGAGACGCTGGGCCACGATAGAGTCTCGGATTCAATGGACACCTTGATGGCTGTCCGCACCGCCTTGAAGATCTCGCACCACTCGGTAGGGGACTACATGTCCGATACAGGCAGGGCCGCCATTAACAACGACCCAGCCTTCCTTGCTGCGATGCAGTCCGTCAACCTGAACCCGGAGAAGATGAAAGGCGTTCCCCAACTCCTGGAGGATTTCACGGCCAGCATCACCAAGGCGCTCTCCAATGGACTGACGCCAGAAGAGCAGGCGAATCACTCGCTGCCCTCGGCGCAAGGCAAGATCGGGATGTACAACACGGTCTACGGCATGCTCGCCAAGCAGAACCTGGATGGCTTCACCAAGAACGACAAGGACAAAGTAGGTGCCGTGCAGGACTTTGCCAGCCATCACACCGACGCACTCTATAACGCGCTGGTGAAGACTCCCAAGTTGTTCAACATGATGTTTGGGGATGTGAATGCCTTGAAGGCGTTTACCCAGACAGTGTCGAAGTCTGATAAGGACAAGTCGACGAACGACATGGAGAGTCTGACCGCTGCTACCCGAACCACGGCGGATATCTACGCGGACGCATTCACCTGGCTCTTCAATATGCTCATCGATCCCTTGAAGGCGATCGAGCGTGTCCTGACCTTCCGCCTGCCAGGATCGAGCAAGAGCGATCCTCGTGAAACAACGGCGGATTCCGGGGATATGCACCGGCTGTATTCCGTGGACACGTCCAAGGCGGTCGCGCTGGCCAAGGCCGAACTCAATCAGATGTCGACCAACGGTGCTTCCCCCGACGCGATTAACGCCAAGAAGCAGGCACTGGCCGACGAGGAACGGGGCCTGAGCGACGTGAGCGCCGGGAAGAAGGTGACAAGGGATGATGTCAACCACATGATCGCGTTCGCCAAGGGACAGCTTGAAGCACACTCCACCGATGCCCATGGAAGTGCCTCTCAAATTATCAAAGATAACAACCTGCAGGATCTCCCCAGCACCCACGACGCCCTTCTGAGTACGAATTTCAAGCAGGTCCACGAGGTGGCGCTGCAACAGATGCAGAAGGCGGGACAGATGAAACTGAACGAGGCGGGTAAGCCCGTGGGGAAAGCGCCGGAATCCTACCATGTCACCAACAACACATACAACAGCGTGGACTTCACCCAGCAGAAGGCAACCACCCCCGGAGTCAATGACGCCAACGAGAAGCCCACCACTCCGAAGAAGGTGGCCCAGTAATGGGACTGCTTACCGCCAGCCAGCTTTCCGCCCCCAACACGCCCGCACAGGCTGCCGCGCTCTATGGCAACGGGATGCCTGTCTCCCTGCTCAACAGCATGATTCATGCCGAATCGAGCGGCAATCCCAACGCGGTGTCTTACACCGGCGTGCAGGGAATGGCTCAGATCACTCAAGGGACATGGAACCAGGAGTTTCCCGGAGTTCCCTACAGTACCGACCCGCAGCAGCAACTCAACGCTGGAGCGGCTATTCTAGGTTCGTACTATCATAAGTACGGAGGCAATCAGGCCCTGGTCGCAACGGCCTACAACGGGGGTCCTGCGGTTGCCAACCTTGCTCAGCAGTATGTGAATCAAGGAGTGGACTCTTACACCGCCATCGTCATGGCGAATCAGAACTACGTGGGCCGGGATGGAAGCACGATCTCCCCGCAGAAGCAGAACGAGACCAACAATTACGCTCATAAGGTAGTCAACGGCTCCCTCCAGGGGGCGGGCGGCTCGTCCACAGGGTCCGACGGTGCAGCGACATTCAGTGCGGATAACGGGGGCGTCAACGATTCCTCCGCCGTGGCCGCAGTACCGGTGTATGGCAGCACCCAGGCCGTAACCCAGAGTGATCTCACGCCACCCCTGGTCATCTCCGCCGGACTGGATGAGACCCCCTGGTTCTCAGACCCCACCATCGTTCCCGTCAACCGCCCCACCCATAACGTTCCGTGCCCAGTCACCTTCGCCATCTACTTCGACCTCAACAGTTCCCCGCTTCCGGTCAGCATCCGGCTGAACGCCTCGCTGGCGACGGTCACCCGCGACCTGCACCACATCTCGAACAAGCGGCCCACCCGCACCGGTTTCCTCCTCACCCTGTGGGGGATGCAACCCGACACGCTCACCGGCTCCGGCACCACCGGACTCTTCATGAACCAGCTAGGCATCACGGATTTTTACAGCATGACCAACGCCCCCAGTTCCGTGAAGCAGGCCGTCCTCCATGCCTTCAAATCGTCGAATATGGCTTACGTGGGGAGGCTGGCTGCCGACATGGGGGAGGAGGGGTTCTTCCGCGTGGCGGCGAAGGATGCATTCATCGAGTTCCTCTCCACCTTCAAAAATAATGGGATCGTGTGGTTCCAGAATCCCTCGTACACCGGGTACACCACCGCGCAAAGCAACAACCTGCAGGGCACCACCGTTTCAAGCACCACCCCCCAAGGGACCACGACCCTGATGCAGATCGGGGCCAACGCCTGGAGTCCACAGACGGGCTCCTCCAGCTTTCAGAACCAGGGACGCCGCAATGATGTTATGACACGCGGCGGTGTCGCGATGTACTACCGCAACTCGGTGTACTACGGCTACTTCCAGAACTTCTCCTGGACCGAGAACGCGGAGAAGCCGTTTCAGTGGGATTTCACTTTTACTTTCAAAGTAGAACGCACCGTTAGCATCCTTAGTCTTCCGGCACTCTCCTAATGGCCAACACCACCAACTCGGCGATCCCTTACCTCTCGCTCAACGACGCGGCGCTCTTCCTGCTGCCGACGCGGGGAGAGAAGCGGATTATTCCCTCCCCGCTCGCCAATACGCCACGCTCCAAGACCTCTCCAGGGATTCAGCCTCAGGACCTGACCCGGACAGCGGCATGGAAGGATTCCCAGCATTACGTCACGGTGCGCCTGCCCGGACGCGGACTGACCGCGCAGGGAGCCCCGGACACAACCGTTTCCGCCGTGTTTCAATTTCTGATCGATCCCGCTCAGGTCGCCATCACGCGCCAGCATCTCGACGCTTCGGCGCTGGCTCGCGCCGGGTGGCAGATCGGCGTCTGGGGGGAGGACTTTGTCCAGATCACGATGGAAGGAAATACTCCCGGACGTTACTTCGCCGACGGTCTGACGGATGAGTACGCCGCCCTCTCCCTCTCGTACCGCAACCTCACGGCGCTGGAACTCCTGGTCGAGAACAACGGGTATTGGTATGAGGGAGAGCAGGCCGCCGAAGGGCCGCTGGCCGCAGGCTACACCCGGCGTCAGATCAAGATGCATTCGGACGTGGAGTTGTCGGTTGGGGAGTTCATCTGGTGGGGCATGTTTGAATCACTCAACATCCGCGAAGACGCCAACACGCCTTTTATTCAACCATTCACCCTGGTGTTTACGGCCTGGCGGGAACGCTTCCACCAAGGGACACCATACCTGAATCCGATCGGTGGTTCCGTGGAGCGTGGGCATATTCCAGCCATCTCCCTCGCCTACGGAGGGACGAACGCCGCAGCAGGCGCGGTCAGCATCCTCAACGGACAAGGGACAGCGACTCCCAGCGCATCGGTGGCGGCTGCGGCAGTACCGCTGCCTCCGTATATCTCAGCCCAGTCTGCCGGGCTTCCCGCAGATCTGGGGCCAACGGCGAATCTCCCCACCGTCGACGCGACCCCCATGGATTCGATCCTCAGTCCCAACCCGGACACATGGAGTACAGGACCTATCGCATGAGTGGACATATACGCAACATTCAGCAGTCGGTGCAGGATCGCGATGTCGTCAAACAGGCACCGGACATCGTGGTGTACATCGATGGGCAGAATTATCTCATCAACCCCTACCTCGGCACCGGCGCACCGGGCGTCGCCGTCCCCTTCAATGATTACGTCACGGGCTTTCAGGCATCCTATGACGTCGAATCACTGGTCCCTACCGGGTCAGTCTCCCTGGTTGTTCCAAATGCTGCGGACTATCAGTTTCGCACGCCGGGAGGCAACAACCTCTTCCAGACGATGTCCGAGATCCGCATCTTCGCCAAAGGATACTATCTGTCGCCCCGAGGCAATACAGTGTACCGTCAGGTCTTCCGTGGATTTATCTCCTCGGTTAACTACACCATGGACGGAAAGCACACGACGATCAACATCGCCTGCTTCGGGGCGATGGGACTGCTGGAACGCATGCAGGTGGATATGACTCCCGCCAATCAGTCCAACGCCGCTCAGGAGAGTCTGCCGATGACCTCGACGGCCTGGAACCTCTCCCCCGTCGACCAGATTGCCTGGGTCTTTCTCTACCGCTCGATGTTGGACGGATTCAACGTGGTCTCCGTGCAGCAGGCGACACTAGATCCCTCCAGTCCGTACTACCAGGCCATCCAGGATAACTTCGTGGTGAAGTGGCAAGCCCTGCTCTTCGACCTTGCCCGCGACGTTCATCTCTTCGGGAAACCCAACGTCACCAATGTGATCAACTCCATGAATCAGGGTTCCAGGTATCCTGACACCTCCAGCACACCGTACTCCAAGGGTGTCATGGCAACCCGGAACGACCGCATCGGTACTTTGAGCGAGAGCGAGGTGCAGGCCCAGGACCAGGGGTACTATGATCAGTTACGCGGCTACATGCCAGACATGAGTTTTGGCAGTATCCAGCTTCTCAACGGCAACATCATGAACCGTCTGGAGCGTCTGCGGTATATTGTCAGCCTGATCGGCTTTGAAGCCTATCAGGACATCGACGGCGGCGTGATCTTTAAACCGCCGCTATACAACCTCGACGTCACCAACGTGAACCAGCCGGATGTGGCTGCGCTGGACAACTCCCTGATTGACATCTACGAGCAGAACAACCCGTTTGTGGTGCAACTCTCCGAGATTCTGGATGAGTCGGAGAATGAAGATGAAGGGGCAGTGCGTGTCACTCGCGCGATGGTGCGGGGCAGCATCGACCCGTCGATACAGACTGTCAGCGGAGATGGCTGGATTCCAGTCGCGGAGGAGTACGACATTCCGAAGTTGGCGCAGTTTGGTCTACGCACCGAAGCGCCACACACCGTGGCCTGGTTTACCAGCGGGGATAGCAAGGCATTGCACGCCTACGCCGCCCTTGACATGGCACGTGCGAATCGCGCCTTCCGCACCTACAGTATTACGATCCCTATGCGAGCGGAGTTGAAATTGGGCTTCCCGATGTATCTTCCCCACCGCGATCTGTATGGCTACATCAAAAGCGTTACGCTTAACTACACCCAGGGTTCCAACGCCACCATGGGAATCCTGCTGGATTCGTTGCGCCGCCGACCGATGTTTCCGGAGCAGCAGAAGGTCCCCAGCGCGGACGGGACAACGAGCCATGTCACCACCCTTCTGACGCCGCAGAAAAACCTGGTGCTGCAATGGACCTCCGCACCCGCGACGGTTACCCCGACGCCCGCCGCCCAGCTTACCGGCCAGATGGCGTCCATGACGATTCCGCAGCAGATGATCTTCGACCAGGAGATTCAGATGACCCACTATCGCGAGAAGGTGATCGCGAATAGTTACTCTCCCAACCCGGACACATCTTCTCACGCCTGGCGCGTGCAGCCGGACACCGACGGCGTCTTCACCACCCAGCGCAAGGTCGAGGCCGCACCCTCCGGAACCACCAGTACACCCCAGAACGACTACTACGAGGCGTTGCGCAACACCCGGCCTTACACCGACGATAAAGGGTACGAACTGATTGGCCCGTTCCCGTTAGGCCGCTGGGACTCGCTCAAGAACTCGCTCTACAACTTCACGGTGCAAAACTCGCTCCAGCAGGCTGCCGCTTCCAGCAGCGCCGCAACGCCATTAACCGCCAGTTCGACGGTCAGCGCTGCCACATCGACCCTCAACAGCAGTGCCGCCTTCCTATTCACCGGGGCCGGAACTCCTACCTCCACACCAGAAGCCGCTACCCAGCTCCTTACCTCTCTGGAGGCACAGTCGGTCCGCATCGGCAACTTCAAGGTTTTCGAACTGACTTACGACACCACGAATACTCCTTCCAATATAGGTGGCATACAGTCCGTCACCGATCCGGGCTCGATTGTGGAGGCCGGACTGATTGACACCGCCAGCAACCTTACGGCACGGGTACAGACCTTCCTTACCGGATCGAAGCCCCAACCCAGCAGCGCCACTTCGGCACTAGCCAGCGCAGCCGCTACCCGTACGGCAGACACTGGTCAGCCCGCCACCACTGTACAGCAGGTAGCGGTACACCCCACGACGTAGGAGCCAGGGATTGAACACCACGCAAGCCCAATACCGTCCCGCCTCCCTGGAACGCAACCGCGCCCAGACGGAGGTCCAGCCCTTCCTGATCGAAGTGCTGACAGTGGACTGGGAGCGGAAGAACATCACCTGCATCAATCTCTCCACCGGAGTCACCGTGCAGGAAGTCAACATCTTTCCTGCCAACCACTCCAGTTACGAGGCCACCGACGTGAATATGCCGGAGGTGGGGAGCAAAGGGGTGGCGATCCCACTCTTCTCCAACGCAGGCTTCTCGCAGATCGCTATCATCTCCTGGATTACGTCGGACACCGTTCGTGCGCAGCAGGGTGTCGCCTCCCGGCCCATTGATATCCGGGAGATGGAAGGTTGGAACCTGCGTACCCGTGGCTCCTACCGTAAGGCGTTTCCGGGTCAGCGCACCTCCACCACCTCCGAAGGCTTTTCCGAGAAGCAGGATGATGGCTGGGACCGGCTGGCAGCGGATTTCAGCCGTGACCATCTTGACCCACAGCGGAAGCAGTGGACCCGTATCACCTCGCGCTATGTCGCCTATACGGATGGCGGCGTCTCGATCGCTGGTCCGGTGGAGCGTCCGGGTGCTACCGGCGTTGGGGTGGACACCCTGCCAGATGGAACTCCTCAGGCGATTGTGTACCTCGCCCCCGGCGCGACCCGCGCCAGCCGTTACCAGAATGGCGCTCAGGACGTGATCCCGCTGGTGGAACGGACCACCAAGGTGCAGGAGTTTGCCCTTGACCATGCCGTGCCGGAAGAGACCCTTGGCACCTCCATGCTCGATCAGGCCCTCGGTGTCACGGCGGATTTATGGGGGCGCACGGTCATCCAGCAGACCGGCACCATCTCCCATGACGATCAGTCCACCATGGTCAATCAGGCCTGGGACCATCCGTATGACACCAGTACCGCCGCCGTGGGGCCAACCCTGAACGACGGCCCGACGCCGCGCCGCCGGGGGTATATTCTGGAGCGCACCGAAGGCACCACGGTCGGTTCGAACCTGTTCGATTCCTCCACCTACGGTAAGGTCATCAAGCCAACCCTCTTCCCCTACACGACGCTGGGGCGCTTTGGATCGGATGTGGAGTCAGGCTACCTGCCGGTGAATCCCTCGGCGGACCACGTGGAGACCCGTCTGGCCGCCTCTGCCTACGCGATGCGGTTCACCCATGAAGCCAACACCACCCGCTGGGATGTAACCAAAGAAGGCATGATGTCCTTTGAGATCGGGTCGACCATGCCAAAGGAGAACATCCCGCTGGCAGGGGGCTATGAGCACCCACACGGTGCAGGCCGCTCCATCGAGGGGCATCTGGTGGGATCGCTCAAACTGGTGGTGGGAAAGAACCGCGATGAGGAAGATGCCATCGACCTCCAGGCGCTCGGGCAGTCGGTGATTCGGCTGGGAGCCGACGATGCCTCCGTACCTAACGCCGGACGGTCGGTGATGACACAGGTGCGCGGATCCTCGGACGCGGTGCAGAATCGGGCGCTTCAGTATTGGGCAGCGGCGAAACTGGTTCCGGGGGATGCGGGCAGCCTGACCAGCAAAACCGGAGCGGAAAATATCAGTCTGCGAGGAGCCTTTGACGGTGGGACGGTACTCCGCTTTGGAGCGAAGAACCCGGCCAGCCTTCGCCGCCATCTCATGAACGGATACTCGGACGGTCCCGGCGTCCAGCCGGTCGCGCCCGGCGATCCCAACCGCAAGGACTCGCGCTCCGCTGGCCGCCCCACCTACGGTGCCGGAGACTCCATCTACGCCTTCCACGACCTGACTCAGACAGGGAAAGCCCAGGTAGGCCAGCTTCCCTACGCATGGTCGGGAGCCCCCCTCACGAACGCCGACGCCCATGGCCTGTCACTGGACGCCCACTTTGTTCGGGATGTCCTGCTGCGGATTGGCAAGAACGAGGCTTCCGGGCAGAGCCTGTTGATGGACCTCGCGGGTGGTCTGGTCGCAGCCTTTGGGAAGGACAATCAGGGTCGCTCGATTACAGCGGCTTTAGACGGCGGAGCGGAGATCACGATAGGCCCCAGCGCCCAGGGCAAAGCTCTCCGGATCGAGTTTCGGGGGGATGTGGATTGGACCGTGAAGGGCAACTTCCATCTCAATGTGACCGGAGACACGGTCTTTGAGAGCACGATGCACACCCACATCGCGAAGACGGACATGATCACCAAGGCACAGACCCAGGTGCATACGGCGATGAGCCGGATGATTCACGAGTCCCCGGACATCGTCCATAACCAGGGCCTGTACTTCAGCGGCCCGGACCCGAGTTAATCTATGGCAACCGCATCGATCATCAGCGCCGTCGGTAACCTCACCAACTACTCCGCTACTGTTGCTGCGTCAGCGGAGGCGATGACGGCTGTCGGAAATGTGGCCAGCCTCACCGACCTCTGGCCCACCCAGAATCTCGGTGCTCCTCCTCGACCGCTGGTGGCGGGAGTGCCTACGATCGAAAAGGTGTATCACTACCCGTTTGAGCAAGGCCGCTTCCTGGAACGATCCATCGGTTCAGCACTGTCCGCCTTACAGACCCAGAAGATGAGCCTCGACGAGAGGATTCTCAGCTACATCAACCTCAACAAGGTCGCAATGGACGCCCAACTGTCCCACGCCCCTCGCGTCATCAAGCTGGTGGCAGACAGTATTAGTTTTGTACAGCAGATTCGCGTCTACTCCGAAGACAGCCAGAGCCTGCTGCTGGCCCTGCAGGCCAATGTTCAGGTGCTGCTCGCGACCGAGCAGCGGATGCTGAACATGATTCAGGCCAATCTCAACGCACTGATGAACCTGTTGCAGGAGATCTGCAACTGGGGTCTCCCCGCCCTACCGTCTCTCGCCGCGCAGATTGGCAATCTCTACTATTGGAACGGATTCAACTTCAATCCCGTGGCGGGGTTTAACCTTCAAGTATTCTCGGTACCGGACCTGAGTTTCTCCTTCAACCAATGTTCGCTCCGCTCCTCCAACTTCTCCGCCTTCTTCGGGACGCCACCGGCTACCTTGACCGATGGGAGTGTTACAGCGTCTCAGGGAGTGCTGCCCCTACCCGCGCAGGGAACCTACGGTGACCCGACCCAGTACGCCACCCCCAGTTACATCACACAGATGCAGGAGACAACCGCCGCCCCCGTCTTTGACCCTTCCCAAGTCACGACCACCAATGGCAGTTCCCTACCCAGTCCGGCGGCGATCATATCCAACTACTCTCTCCCCGCCAGCGACTATACCGCCAATATCGTCTCAGCGGTCGCTGTCCTCAATCCGATCGTCATCCAGCCGGACGACCCGGACTACGCTTCAGGTATTCCGGCCACCAGCCGTCTGGCGAATCTGCGCTCCCTCCTGATCCGGTACGTCACTCTGGATGCCATTGTCGCCTCCAACTATGATCCAAACCTGGTGGCTGCATGGCTGCTGTATCTGAATCTTAACCGCTCGGGTCGGGGAGGCACCTGGCTCCAGAACTTCGAGACACAGTACACGGCTTCCATCGCCCCCTCGGTGGCGTACGTCCAGAACACCCCGGTTCCGTGGAACAACGTGCTGGGAGGCACCGGTGTCAGCCACGCTCCCTCCGCGATCCCCCTGATCGCGGCGCTGCAGGCCGACACCACCAACAACCTGAAGTGGCGGTTGTCTTTTCTGGAGGCGTCTCTGCTGGGATACCCGCGCAGCCGGACATGGGAGGCGGGGGCTGACACCACCTTCACTTCCAGCTTCACCGGAGCGGATCTCGACTATACGCCAGCCACGGTCACGCCCACCCCTACCTTCTCGGTGGTCCTCGGTGCGGACACAGCCTCCTATCCCGTGAGCGCCACGGTGCCGCAATCGATTGCCAGTGTGTTTAATCAGGCAGTCGCTCAGGCAGCCAACAGCATCCTCATCACACCCAGCTACCAGACCACCCGTCCCCAATTCATGTTCACCTACAACATGTTGGCGCAGGCCACGGTGGTCGACCGCTTCACCCAGTTCTGGCGGCAGTGGAACGCCAACCTTGCGACCTTTCTGGTAGAAGATCCTTACGTCGTGTCGTTCGTCTGCGAGTACGCGGACGTTCTGAACAGCGCGATCAATCCCCTGGCGGACCCCACGGACTTTCAGAGGGTGGCGGCAGACGCGGCGTCGCGCAACCGGACGTGGCTCCCCGGCTCGGTTCTGCCTCCCATCCCGCTGGCAACGGTGACGACCGCCGCCGAGACGGCACCTACCCCACAGACCAACGGATGGACGTCTGGTACCCTGGACGCGGCAGCCTTCCTCTCCCGTCCCGACATACAGGCGCAGCCGCTGCCCGTACAGATGGCGATGCTGCGCACCAACGAAAGCTTCGCCAGCCTGAAGACCCTGCAGACCTTGGTGCAGGCGTCGGTAGCAGCAGCGGTCGCCGAGGCGCAATTGACTGCCGCGTCCATCGGAATGCCCGGATGGGAAGTGGAGTCCAACGCCAGCCAGAGTGTTGCTCCCGGAGTCCAGGGTACGGTCCTTTCTTTTGCGCAGGTCATCTCGGACCAGAGCCACTACGTGCAGGACTCGTCGGACATCGAAGTCCAGAGTACGAACCCCTACCTCCTGACCGCCGTGATCCCGTGGGACCCGGCGGGTGACCGGGGCACCCGCACGGTCAACCTGCTGCAGAACAAGGTGGTGATTACCACCTCCGCCATCGACTCCACTGCCGCCGATCCGTTTACCTCTCAGTTCTCTACCGTGCTATTGCTGCATCAGGGGGACATTCTGGAGGTACAGGTTGCACACACCTGCTCCACGGCGCAGAGTGTGTTGACCGGGGCGACCTTCCTCGGGTTGCAGGATGTCGGGGCAGCCAGCGGCACCTCCGCCTCCCCCACGCCGGTCACTCCTGGCGGCAGCAACGCCTCCTCCACCACGGTGGCCTTTACGGCGGATCTCCCGCTGGCGGCGTTGACAGCGGTCTCGATCCAGACCGACGGTGGGGTGCTTGCCACCGACCCGACCATCACGACACCGGGGGTGATCCCCTTCATGGATGGAGTGACACTGACCTCGGCCTCTGCTGCTGGGGAGCAGGTTTCCGTAGCGGTCGCCTACGGACAGGCCTACGCGGTGGACGGGGCCAACTTCACCATCGGAGGCCTGCTCTATGTGGGAATCAACGGAATCCTCACCCAAGACTTCACTACCCTTACGCAGAACGTGCGCTGGGTGATCTGCGTTGGTAAGGCGATCACGGCCACCACCTTCATGTACGAGCCGCACATCCCCACCAACTATATTCAGAGTTTCTAACCCGTAATTCGATGCGCCGACTTCCCTTCCGTATTTAAGGAGTAGAGACCAAGGAGGGAGGGAGGATGGCACGACTGACCGATGCGGCTTTAAAGCACTTCGCACTTCTGTATCTTGCAGAAGATCTGGCAGACGGAAAGATCCACGCCTCCTCTCCCACCTTGTCCCTGCCTCCTCTTACGAAGGATGAGGTTCCACGGTTGCGTCTGTTAGCAGAGCAGGCGCTGAAGTAACCTCCGGTTCATTCCGGAGCAACACGTACTGCAGGCGGGTGAGACACGCTTCTCACCTTTTTCTTTGGGCTTCACTTACATTTTGTGGCGGAACGCAAACAGCAACAAAGCGAAGGAGGTAAATCGGCCCTGCACCAACGGGGAACCCGCCGCTCCAGGAGAGATCATGCATCTGAAACGAATCTTTTTGGGCGTCCTTATCACACTCGCCGCACTCCCCTCCCCCAGCTTCGCCAGGGCGGGACGGAGTCGCCTTAGTCATCACCTCAACCATCATCCCGCAGTACCCGTGGCCTCCCCCTTGATTGGGTGGTCAAGCTGGTACGGTCCGGAGATGCGAGTCAAAAGCAGTTCCACCCGGCATGGAAACGTCTACCGCCGGATGGCCAACGGGAAGTTCTTCGATCCCACCCGCCTGACCGCCGCCTCCCGCACGCTTCCTCTCGGGACCATGGTTCGGGTATGGAACCTCCATACCGGACGCTCCGTGGTGGTGGAGATCACCGATCGGGGGCCGTTTACCCGAGGCCGCATCCTGGACCTCGCAGAGGCCGCCGCCGAGAAGATCGGTTGCCAAGGGTTATGTCCGGTGCTCCTTCAGAATCCGGACGCAGTCATTCCGTTACCCAGCACCGCCAGTCACCGGTGGCTGGCAGCACAGAACGAAGGAGAGGTCCGATGAAAATCATCCCCATGGATGAGGACGAATACCGCTACCTGAGTCATGTCTTCGAGTCCTACGTGCGGAACGGCATCCCCAGTACAGAACTGGGGATCGCCGCCGCCACCTTCCAGAAGATCCAGCAGGCTCCGGACGTGCCGATGGACACGCATCTAGGCAACGCCACACTGGCGGATATCAGGCCGAACGGAGTCACGCTGGAGGTTCCCGTCGAGAGGACGGTCGCATGACCCACCGATTCCTTCTCGATTTTCTCCGGAGGTTAGAGGCGGACGTACCGCCGCCTCCGGACTGCCATCACGCCATCACGTTTGCCCGGTACGGCAGCGACGAGGCGGGGTGGGAAGACAAGCTGGCGCTCCAGGTCAATCGTGATGGCGTCTTCCATTGCTTCTTCCTGGAGGAGGATGACTATCTGCAGGCACCTGCCGATCTCGCGGCTTCGATCCGTACCTTGCTTGCGGAGCCCACGCCCCCTAACGCGCAGTTAGGGGTGGGAATGGGCCAGTATCGCTCGTCGGCGCAGGGTTTGAACCAAATCTGAGCCACCCAGGCAAGAAATAAGGTAGTCGGCCCCATCAATCTACAACATCCTGACTCGCGGACCTCTTATTGAGGGACCGCAATCATGGCCAGCATACCCGTAGCGATTGACTTCGTACTCAAGCAGGAAGACGCTCTCATGAGCGGGGATGTCACCACCTTGTGGGGAGACTCCGGCGGCGCGACCCGTTTTGGTATTGCCTCGGCCTACCACCCGGAACTGATGGCCTCCGGCTACTTCGACTCCGACCGGGTCTCCCGCGAGTCCGCCCTGGCGATTGCCGTTCAACTGTACAACACGGCCTACGCCGAACCGCTTCGGATCGCCTCCATCCAGGACCAGGCCGTGGCAACGGCGGTGCTGTCTTTCGGCGTCAACGCGGGCGTACCGGAAGCGGGCAAGCAATTGCAGGAGGCGTGTGTGGCCTCCGGGAAGCCGGTAACCGTGGATCATATCGTCGGCTACGGAACACTGGCAGCGGTGAACGCGTTGGATCCCAACTACCTTCTGGCGCAGTTCTGCGATAAGGTGCGTACCTTCTACACCGATCTGGCCACTTCCAACCCCAACGATGCAGGTGATCTGGATGGCTGGTTGAACCGTGTCTCAGCATGGCAGGCCAACGCCGCTCTGCTTCGCTCCCTCGCCGCCTAGAGGGGAGGCAGGGAGTAGTCCACGTACACCGCGTCCCCGCTGAAGTCAAAGGTGAGGGACGCAACCGGAACGGTGACCGCTCCAGGGTCGGACTTCAGCAGGATTGACAGCATCCCATCCGCCCAGGTGGCGTGCCCGGCGGTGAAGGAGAGAGACGCGCCCGTGAAGTTGTTGGGAAGGGCATACCCGTCCGAGAGATAGAAGAGCATCCAGAGATTCAGGCTGTCGGTCGTGGCATCCAGAATGGACACGGAGGCGCTGGAGACAAGGACAACCGCCGCCGTTGGAAAGCTGGCGAGAGCACCACGTGTGGCACTTACCCCCTCGGAGGACCAGGAGGCGATTTGGGCGGTATTCGGAACCCCCACAGTATAGTACACGCCGTCGAAGCCGTAGCCGGTATGACCAAGCCGGACCGGGTTGAAGAAGGAGTCGTCATCCCGGATCGCGATACTGAGAGAGGCCGCCACGGGTTGCGAGAGATAGGCGTATACGGAACTCATGCGGACAGGGTCTCCTCTCCCCTACTTAAAGTAGGGGAGGAAGTTCAGACATAGAAATTGAGCGGCACCGGCGGCTCTGGGTTCCGGCGGCAGCGGCCAGCCGAACGACTACCCGACCTATTAACTGAGGGTCGGTATGAGCCAAGTTCAGTATCCCAGCGTCGTCTCAAGAACTTTAAATCCCGTCGGATTGTCTTTAAGCCACGTGACCGGCCTGCATGACAAGAAGTTGGCGGATAGCGATTTAAATTTAATGCAGGACATCGCCGACCTCAAACGGACGCGCCAACTGGCGGATACCACCTGCTCCGGCGTCCTCAGTTATGCTCCCTTCACGTTCCTGCCTTCGACGGCGCTGTGCTTCTCCATCCCCGCCTTCGATGCCTTGATCAACGGGGAACTGATTACCGTAGGAGGTAACGCCTCCGCCGACCTGACTCAGAATCTGGTGTATGTTCCGCCACCGCAGTTCTGGACGCCGGGTTCCACCCAGCCGCAGGCGCAGATCTACGTCGTCTTCCTCGAAGCCTGGTACCAACGGCTGGACCCCACCAGCGGGACCGGATTCTACGTGAATCCAACGACCGGTATTCAGTATTACTCAGCCAACGGCTGTGTCAATCCCGTCCTTGCCAATCTGATTCCCAGCGACGTGGTGGACCCGTTTATGGGCACCGAGACGACCGAGCGCGTCCAGGTCCAGTGGGGTATCCGTATCCAGCCGGTGGCGCTCTCCTACGACTTCACCAAGTACGACTTTGGCCTCGATCCCGGTGCCATTGCGACGGAGATTGTGTACGGGCAGGGCAACCAGGCTACGTCCTCCTCGACCGCTCCCTACCAGTTCAGCAAGATGGGGCCGATTAACGGGGATGCAGGGTTATGGCGGGCCGGTGACGGCAATGTCAACAACGAACTCGGCTCCATGGACGGCTACACCTACGCGCTCCCGCTTGCCGTCGTCTTCCAGCGCAACACGGGCGTTTTTCTGATCGATCAGAACCCGTTCGGATCGGCCAGCGCCACCACAGCAGGTTCCGGACTGCTGGCCAGCGGCATCTCAGGCCGCTACGATGCGATGTTCGCCGATGTGGTGTACTCCGAAGACACCGTGGACACCCGCTCCATCGTTGGCCTCAAGGGCTTCGACGACAACCTGCTGATGCGCCACGGGTTTGTGGACCTCATTACGGGAAAGACACGCCAGGCGATCGGTCGCGGCGAGACGCCGGGCAGCCAGACCCTCGCTCTTGGGTCCCAGCTCGCCTACAGCGTGGCTGTCAACGCGAAGGCCGTCGCCAATACGGACACGGTCGGTGCGTTCGATGGCTTCATGAATGGCTTCTCCTCCCAGGACACGACCTACACCACGACCAAGACGGTGACGGTTAACCAGAAGACCGTCGGCACGATTGGTGGCCGTTGGCAGCAGAATGACGCGTTCGTGCTCGCTCTCCCTGCCGGTTCCTCCGCGACGATTGCCAGCGTGCAGGTGCAGGGAGTGGTGAGTAACTCGGTCGCCTCCACCAAGACGCCGGTGCTCTTCCTCCAGGGTCAGATTGCCGTCACCGGCATCGGTACCAGCACGATCACCGTCACGATTGCCAAGAACCTCGTGGGTACATCCTATGACCCCGGCCTCAATCCCATCTACCTGACCCTGGGTGTCGAGTACCCGGCGGGAGGCGGTCTCGACCTTCGTCAAATCCCCTCCAACGTCTATGGAGGCAGTCTGCTGGACGGAGCCTCCGGCGTGACGCTGCCCGTCTACGGCGTCTCTGAGTACGATGTGCAGACCACGATCCCAACGCCCACCGCGCTCTCCGCGATTGCGATCAACCCAGAGTATTCCAACACTATCTTCGGCACTCGCGTCACCATCGCGGTGCTCGGCAGCACCGGCGTCTCGTCCACCAACGCTACCGGCAACACGATCACCACCTTTGCGATCCAGCGCACCGGCCTGAATGCGACCTGGGAGGGCATTTACGTTCTGTCGGCGGCGGACCAGGCCTCCGGCTCGGTCTATACCATCGCCTCACGCTCCATTACCGGCGGTAATTTCACCCTGCAGATTGCGGGGGCCGTCGCCACCACCTCGACGATGCTGGTCACCTTCCTGGTCGCGGACACGGCGCAACTCGCCTATAACGCTCCGGTCAAAGGCGTCACCTCGATTGAAGAGACCGTGCTGGCCGGAAACCTGAACACCACCGGCTTCCGTATGGACAACCGTATCCAGGTGCTCTCGGTCCAGAACAATCCGGGGAGTTCCAACACGGTCGTACTCGCCACGACCGACGCCCTGCTCTCCGGTATCGCCGGGGATGACGTGAACAAGATCATCTGGGTGCAGGATATCTCTGGCAACCTCGATGCCGTGCAGATCTCCAGCGCCGTCTTCTCCAACGGATTTGTCACGCTGACCGTCCCTTCGAGCGTGAATCTGGAGGTTCAGCCTTTCTTTGTGGTGGCCGCCCTTCGTCCGGCGTTTCCCTCCACCAGCAGCCTCATGCTGACCGAGTATTACATCCCCTATCAAGGGGAGGGGAAACTGCTGCGCGACTATGAGATGGTGTATACCGAGAACATGGCCCTGGTCACCACCAACGGCACCGGAGCAGCCCCTGTCCCCGGCCTCAGTGACGTGTATCCCTACAACCGGGAACTTCCTATCATCACCACCCTTCCCTCCCAGGTGGCGTGGAACGATTCCGGCCTCGCCAACGCTCCGGTCGCCAGCTTCTTTGACTCGAACTACGAGGCCAAGCGCTTCCAGAATGTGGAACATACCTTCGAGGTTCCGATTCATACCAACGACTTTATCGAGCCGGTCCACGACGACAAGCGCAAAACCTTCCAGTTGACCGTCGCGGGGGGCGGTCGGGGATACTCGAAAGCCATACCGCATCTCGGGTACGCCATCCGGCCCATGACCTCGCGCACCGTGCTGGGCAGCAATGTCATGACCACGGCGGCTCCGGTCACCTTGTTTGTGAACAACGTCCTGGGTTCCGACAACAACGACGGTCTCACCACCGCCACCGCCCTCAAGACGATCGCTGCCGCTGTCAACGCACTGCCCTCGGTATTGCGGCACCCCTGCACCATCCAACTCATCTCCAACGGCACAGCATACTCCATCAGTAACAACCAGAGCACCCTGGAGGTGATCGCACTGGGGGATGGCGACCTGCGCCCACTGAAGTATTACGCGCTGGCGAATATCGCTTTCACGATCCAGGATGCAGGCCGTCTGGTCATCACCCGGCAGGCGGGAACCTCCGCCCTGGTCACGATCGACGCCACAGGCTTTGCGGGCTTTGGGGACGGCCCCACCTCTGCCTTCTTCATCGACGATACCCGCGTCCTGTTCAACGGCATCGAGTTCAAGGGGTTCTTTGACTCTGCGATCAACGGTATGGACTCCGATGTGGAGTTCATCGATTGCCAATTCACCAACAACCTCACGGCAGGAAGCTTCATGCAGGGGTCCAGCGTTCTACTCGACGGAGGGGCCATCGTGCTCGCCGATGGAGGCACAGGCATGATTCTGAGCGCCTCGGCGATGGAGGCATCCGACACCCAACTGACCGTCGCGGCAGGCGCGACACCGGGCATCTTCTTCGTCGCCGAACGCGGGTCCAGTCTGACCCTCCAGACGCACTCTCCCCTGCTGGAGACCAATGTCACCGCCCAAACCGTCATTGCTGAGGCCCAATTGAACTCCTCGATTACCGTGGCGAAGGACTTCAGTTCGCTCGGTTCCGCCATCCTGGAGGCGAACTCCGTTCTCTCCCGCACGGTGGTGGTGAGCCCCTTCGCCGGAGGGGTCAGCGCGGACACCTCTTCCAGCGTGAACTCCTCCTTGAACTAAGAGGTATCGGGAGACAACTCCGGCTACGCCAGCAGCCGGTTCCATAGCAACAGGCCGGAGTCCGTCTACAGGCTTCTTAGTAGGGCTAGCGCTTTGTCATAGCGGACCCCACTGAGGAACTCCATGAGTCTGTCCCTGACCGCCAGTTTTGTCGCGAAATCGAACTCTGTTCTACCGCTCGCGCAGTCGGGCACCGTCGCTGGACTCGCCGTGCGCGTGGCCTCTGCAGGCTCCGACATTCTCGGAACCCTGACAGCGACGGGAGCCGCCTCCGGCACCCTCAACTGGTCGATCGCGCAGAACCCCACCTGGGTCACGATCGCGCCGGACTCCACGGGCACCCTCCTGACAATCAGCTTCTCCAACGCCCAGGCCCAGGCCAACCCGTATCAGTTTTACATCTCCTGCACCGACGGCGTGGCGACCGCAAACTTTCCTATCCTGCTGGAGGTGAAAGACCCCCTCTCCCTGGCGGCGGCGGGAGGAGGCACCACGTTCAGCATCGCCTCCTACGACTCCACGGTACCGGACACGGTTCTCCAGGGCATCGGCCTGAACGGCGTGGTGGAGTCGGGTGTCTCGTTTATCCCTCCGCTGGTACTTCCGAGCGGCATGGAGTTTGTGACCTCGGACGGGTCAGAGATGATCCTGCGAGTCGCGGAGTCCACCAGTTCCAACCTCTCCGGCGGTCTGGCATTGTTTGTGGATAGTCCGGCCACCACCCAGGTCACCCTGCGGGCCTACAAGCCGGGTTCGATGTACGACAATCCCAGCCGCTGCTTTACGCAGGAGTTTGCGGTCGAATCGCTGACCGCGAAGACAGGGACCGTGGACATCGCCCTGGCCGCTGCCTGGAATGCCACCAACAGTGCCTACACCCTCAATGCTTACGTAGACTTCCTGGAGGGCAAGGCTCCCGCCGTCACCTACGAGTGGGACATTGCAGGGACCGCGCAGGGATCGATCACCTCGGGTGGCACCTCCGCTGACACCACGCTGGTATGGACGGCGACCCTCGACGGGCTGGTACAGTTCACCTTCAAGGTCAAAAACGCCGCCACCGGCGTCCTCCTCGGCGAGCAGATCCTTGCGCCCACGGTCAATGGGGTGGCTCCCGGCATTCCAGTCTCCGCCGCCGCCACCTGGACCAGTTCGGCTGCGGTCAAAATTGAGATCTCAAACCCCGTGGAGCGGGGCTTCGTGGGGGACTCTCCCAGCGTCACTCTCTCCACACCTGTCGCCGAACTAGCCGCGAACGAACAGATCACCGTCACGCTGGCACTCTCGACAGCCAGCACCCTGGAGACCGGGATCACCCTGGCGACCACCACGGTGACCCTGAACGCCACCACCCCCTCGGCCACCGTCCCCGTGACCATTCCCGCCTCCGGGTTGAACCAGAAGTGGAGGCTCAGCGCCGTCGCTGCCAACGCCGCCACCGGAGCGACCCGCACCGGATACGCCGAGGCCGTCTTTGAGTCCAATGGAAGTCCCGAGATGGTGGTCGCGGCCACCGGTGGCCCGTCGCTCACCTCCAGCACCGGATCATCCCTCGTCGGGGTGACGCTGACGGCCACCACCACAGCGAGCGCCCCAATCTCCGGTGCGACCTTCTCCCTGCTGGGAGCCCCGGACGGCCTGTTCATTACCGGGAACACCCTCTCAGGAAATGCTCTGGAGCCCGGTGTCTACACCTTTCAGATTATCGCGGAGGCGGCTGGATTTGCACGTAGTTTCTCGCCCACGCTCACCCTCACCGTGTCGCAGGTGGCCGTCCCCTTGACGATCACTCAGGCGACGCCCTCGGTTGCGTCTCTTCCTGACGGAACCCAATACAACGTGGCCTGGGGTATTGCCGGTACGCCCACCACCCTCAACCTGATCCAGAACTTTACGGTACGAAACGTACTGGGGATGACCCAGGCATCCACCTCGCAGGTGGGCAGTTCGGTTCTCACCGTCTATGGGGAGAGCTTCTATGGGGATGCGTACTCGATCCCGGCCATGGTTCTCTCCTCCTCGATCACCGCTCTCGGGAACCTGCTCAATGCGCCGACGGTTGGAACGATTGACGAGAACTTCAACCTTACCTTGAACTGGCAGCCGTTGAGCGTCAATGGCAGCTACCAGGTGTACAAGGGTTTCAACATCTGGCTCTCGGCCCCCAACGCAACACCCGTCCTGCAGACGGTCAACGGCCAGATCCCGACAGGACTGGAAGACACCAACGCGACGGTCGACTCCCGCCTCTTCGAGGAGACCTTGAGTGCCGGGGACTGGGTCGTGGACATGCAGGCGCTCTCGAACAACTTCTCGGTGGCGCAGAACGCCAGCGAGTGGGACCAGCCCCACCAGTTCCCGACCGCCCTGACGGCGGCTTCGGTGAACTTTGACAACCAGACCATCTCCATCGGCGAGTCGCTGACGATTACCCTGAACCCGAACTACACCGGTGCCACCTCGTGGTGCGCCTTCTTCCCTGACGGCACCAATACCGGGTGGTTGCCCCTATCCATCCGTTCTGCCGCGAAGGCCTTCACCACGGCGGGATCCATGCCGATTGTGATTCAGACCCGGAACGATTTTTCGAAGGCGAATCCCGGCGTCAAGCTGCAGCGCCAGGTGACCTTGACGGTCTATGTCATGAATCAGCAGTTCAACCCGTCCACCAGCGACTCCGGCCTGACCGGCGATCTGGGTCTGGGTGGTTCGGACGGCTTTGAAGTGGTGGGTGTGGGCTCCGGTGGCACGGCCTCCAGCTACCAGATCACCGACGCCAGCAACGGAGCCGTCGCTCTCAATCCTTATGAGGTGGTCGTCCGCGCTCTGGTGCGTGACACACTTTCGAATGAACTGAAGCTGATGGTGGCGACCGCGCGTACCGCCGACGCCAGCTCCCTGCTTGGCACCATGGCCATCGATGTGTTTCCACTCCTGGGCCGCCCCCGGATAAAGGACCTCATCAACCCTGCTCTCTTCCTCACCCCGGAACAAGTCCTGCCAGGCAATCCGGTCAAGATCTCCACCACCGCGCTGCCCAACGCCATTGTGGGGCAACCGATGAACGACTTCCCCATGCAGGTCACGGCCAACTCCGGCGTCGGCCCCTTCTCCTGGTATGCGGACTCCCTCCCTCCCGGCCTGAAGCTGTCAATCAATGGCACCCTGAGCGGCACCCCCACGACCCTTGGCACGACCACGATGGACTTCGTGGTCATGGACTCGAACTTCCCTCCCTTCATCGCGGAGACCTCCCTTGCGCTCACGGTCGAGACCAACCTGGCCATTACAACCTTGACGCTGCCCGCAGCGGTGGTAGGCACTCCCTACAACATTCCGGTGACAGCCACCGGCGGACTCCCGCCCCTGACCTGGTCGATCGTCTCTGGCTCCGCGCCTACCGGCATCACCCTGGACCCCAACACCGGCATTCTGGTCGGCGTTCCCGTCACCTATAACTCCACCACCGACTATGGCACCACCTACGCCTTTACCGTGCAGGCCATGGACGCCATCGGTGCCGTCGCCTCGCAGGCCCTGACCTGCACCCTGTCGCCGGGAGCGCTCAGCTTTGGGCCGCTCGACCAGCCCCAGATCTTCGCCAACGACAGCTTCTGTCTGCGCGTACCTGTCTTTGGTGGCCGTGCTCCCTATCAGCTAGCCAACTTCTCCGATGACGGCGTCATCGGAACCGGCCTGGCGATTATCAACCCGGATGCCGTCGCGGCGGTGGCTGGCATCACGCCTCCGGTCCTCGCTATTACCACCACGGCGCAGAACTTCTTCCCGGAAGCGTACCCCGCGAACCTCTCCATCCCGCTCACGGCGACGGGCGGTGTCGCTCCCTACCAGTTCTCCGTGGTCGCGGGAATCAACACCACCGTCCCGGATGCAGCCATCTTCGGCAACCTGCTGACGGCAAACGCCACCGCCAACGGCTTCTACAACGCTCAGGTGCAGGTCACCGACCACCAGGGCAGCATCGCCACGGCGACGATCCCCATGGAAGTCCAGCAGCAGAATGCGGGAGTCGGCGGCGGATTCAGCATCAAGGCGGTAACGGCTGCCCTGAACGGCTCAAATAACCCGGCCAACTGGACGGTGACACCGATCGCCGCCCTGCCAGATGCTACCAACGGCCAACCCTATACCGCCGCTCCCGGCACGTACTACGGCCTCGCGCTCTACAACAACGGCGTCCTCCAGATGACCCAGGCCACAGGGGTCAGTTCTGCTCCAATGAACTTCTCGATCCTCTCCGGCGCTCTGCCCGGAGGGATGGTCGCCTTCTCGGGAAACAGCTTCGGCCAGACCACCGACTTCTCGGGCATCCAACTCTTCAATGTCTCGGGCGGCCAGAATGCGACGGTCAACGGCAGCTTCTCCTTTGTGGCGGAGTTCTCGAACATCAACGTTGCAAACTTCAACAACCCGATCTTCCCCGGAGCGGGCGCGACCGTCATCTCCCGTGAGTCCATCACCGTCACCACGGCGGGCGGCGGAACCACTCCGGTGGTGGTGATTACCTCTGGCCTGCAGGTAGACCTGGCCGCCATTGGCTCCGTCGACCCGCATTACACCCTGGTGACCAGCGCGGACCCCACCTCGGTTGGACCGAACACCTACATCGTGGGAACAGGAACCGCCGACTCACAGACCATCGCCCCCAGCGCCACCCAGGGAACCTTTGCCAACGGTCTGTATGTCTACCAGACCACCTTCGATCTGACCGGACTCGATCCTGCGACGGCTGTCCTGACCGGCAACATGAGCGCGGATGACTTTGTGGTGATGCTGCTGAACGGAGTACAGGTTGCCACCAGTTCCCCGTTCACGGTCAACAGCGGCTTCATCGCAGGCATCAACACCCTGCACTTCAATGTCACCAACAACGACGGTAACCCGGCCTACAACAATGGCGGCGGCCCAGCCAACATCACCTCGCTTCAGGTGCAAATCTCGGGCACCGCCAACAGCATCACCGGCGGAACGGTGGAGGAGATCCCGGTCTTTGGTACGGGAGCGCTGCAGGATGGAGGTTCAGGCAACTTTGCCGTGGACCTCACGACGGCAACCGCGACACCGTACCCATGGATGTACCCGCTGACCGCAGAAGGAGGTACCGGCCCCTACAACTTCCACATCCTGAGTGGCACCACACTCCCAGGTGCCGTGGTCGCCACGCTGAATGGATTGCCCGCGTTGGCCTCCTCGACCGGAACGGCGGACATCTATGAGGTCTTCCTCTCCGCCTCGGACACCAACGGCGTCACGGCACCGGCGGTCAGCATCGCCGTGAACCTTACCCAGACCCCAACGGAGCCCGTACACATCATCGGATCCAACCTCCCCACGTCGCTCTACCTGGGCCGCCCCCTGCCGGTGAATACCTACTTCATCGAGACCGACCTGCTGGCCAACTTCACCGTCTCGGGCCTTCCTCCGGGCATCACGTTGTCGTCGGCACCAGGTACGGTGGGCTACCTCTCAGGCACCCCGACGGCCATCGGCAACTACACCCTCACCTTCACCGCCACCTCGGTGGTCTACAACACAACCGCGACTCAGACCGCGCAGATCAACATTGGAGCCCAGACGGCCACCTTCCTCAACCCACCCTCCTCGGCGGTGATTGGGACGGACTACCGCGTGGCGAACAACAACGCGATTATCTTTGTCCAGTACACCGGCTACCAGCCAACGGACGCCAACCTTCCGCTCCCCACCTCGCAGACGGCACCAAACGGTCTCGGCGCTCCCGGCAAGCTGGCCGGAGGGGTACCGACCACCGGGGTACAGAGTCTCACCTCCACCAGCTTCGTCATGGGCTTCGACTACGAGAACACGACGCCGGGCAACGACACCCTGACCATCGGATCGAACACAGCGGTTGTGGCGGTGACGTACCCCACCCTCACCGCCGTTGCGAAAACAGTCTCGGCCACGGTGAGCGAGTATTCGGTGACGGCCAGCTTCACCGCCCCGGTCACCATCAGCGGCGGCCTCGCACCCTACACTGTGACCTACGCGGGCTTCTCCGATCCTCGCTTCACCGCGTCCGGCACCAACGTGGTGCTATCCGTCGCCCAGTTCACCACAGGGTCTACCGTGTCCTGCCAGGTCTCCATGCTGGTCACCGACAGCAGCGGGCAGTCCGCCACGGCGGTAGGAACGATCACCCTTGTTGTTCAACAGGCCGCCTTCATCGCGGTGAACTTCACGAACAGCTCTCTGGCGGTCAACGTCTCCTCAGGGACGCCCTTCACCACCTTCGTACTGCCGAACCTGCTGCAGTCGGTTCCGCAACTCGGTCATGCGCCCTTCCAGTTCTATGTGGACTCGGTCACCTTGCCGGTCAACCTCAGTCCCTTCGTTCAGGTCTCGCCCACCAAGCGTGTCCTGGCCATACAGTTCAACAACACCAACACCTCGGCCTCCATCGCGGATGTGAATGCTTCCCTCGCACCCTCGGGCAGTTTCGTGGTTCCCGCTGTTGCCCCCGCCGCCGCACCCTCCCCTGGAAGCTACGCGATCCCGCTGACGCTGCGCGTGGTGGACTCGGAAGGGTATGGAGCGTCGCAGACCGTTACCCTGACGCTGGTCATCAGCTAATCCTGCGGAATGGACTAAGAGACGGAAGGTAGAGGCCATCGATGGGCGCACAGAACCAGACATCCGTGAATCTCGTAGGGGTTGGAGGTACCAGCCCCTACGCGTACACCATCCTGCAGGACGCACAAACCACCATCACGGCGACTCTCTCGGGCAGCCTGCTGACCGTGGATGCTACCGCTGTACCGCCCGGCACCTATTCGGTACACGTCCAGATCACCGACCAGACCCTGGCCTCGACCACCACGGTCATCCCCATACGGGTTGCCTCCAGCGCGATCTTCAGCATCCTCACCGAGGACCTGGCTCTCCAGCCTTCCACCTTCCCCCAGACCGTAGCGCTGCCCCTGACATCGATCGGCGGTACGGGTCAGGTGACGTGGTCGCTGCTTCCCATCACGACGCTACCCAACGCCTCCATCCTCAACGGTTCGACCCTGAACTTCGTGGTCACCACCTTCGGAAACTGGACGGTTGGCCTCCGCGCCACCGACACGCTCGGAAACACGGTCAGCCGCTTGATCCAGGTTCAGTCAGTTGCCGGAGGGGTCACCAGCCTGGTCGATGGGCAGGTGGAGATGGCGGTGACGCCGAATAGTGCGCAGGTAGGCACTCACACGTTTTCCCTCAAGGTGACCGACAGCGCCAACTCCGCGCCTTTGACGCAGACGTTTAACTATAACGTCGCTGAAGAGGTCGCCACGATTCTTGTCCCCGAGGCCTCGGTGGATCACTTCTGGGGCGCGGGGGATACCACCTCGGTCGTCTACCCGATTCTGGGGGATCTCACCGGTTTTACATTGGCGCAGGAGGGCTCGACGGTTGCGGCCAACGGCCTGACGGTCACCGTGGACACGACGAACAATGCACTGGTCGTCACCGGTCCTCCCACCTCCTTCTCCAACGCCGAGATTGATGCCTCCATCGCGGTGATGAAGAATGCGACCGAGGTGGCCATCCTCACCCGCAACTTCACGCTGATCTCCCACAGTGGTACCTCCGACCTGGGGACCATGACCTGCAACACCCGGCCTTATATTACCGGGGAGTTTGTCGGCCTGAATCCGCTTCGCCCCTTCTTCAACTCCCCAACGGTGGTGAAGAACCAGGGGTACACCGTTCAGGTGCAGGGGGGCTCGACACTGCCTCAGGGTCTGAGTCTGGATGCCGTGACCGGCCAGGTCTACGGTACCGTCCTCGCCGCCGACGTCGCCACGACGGCCCTGCAGTACGTGGACGCCAGCGGCACCGTGCATGGAACCGTCACCATCGTCTGGGACATCTGCGTCTCGCAGTTCACCCTGCTCAGCCACCTGACCACCGGCCAGGTGCAGGCCACCTACTCGGGCACTATCGGGAGTAGTTCCTCCGCTCCGCTCACCACGGTCACCCTACATCGTGGCGTCCTCCCGCAGGGTCTTCAGATCGCCATCGACTCTTCCGGACTGCATGTGGTGATTCAAGGCACCCCTATCGAGGCGGGCTACTTTGACTGCTGGCTGCGTGTCACCAACCAGAACGGCCAGATCGCCTTCTTCCATACCCGCTTCGTGGTGGAGTACATCACGCCACTGGTCATCCTGACCGACACCCTGGACCGGCTGACGACGGGGCAGGCGTTTGCTCAGACCCTGCAGGCCTTCGGCGGTATCGCGCCTTACACCTGGACCCTACTGGCAGGGACGCTGCCGACCGGTCTCACCCTCGCGGCGGCCTCGGGCATTCTGTCGGGCACCACCACGGCCACCACCTTCAATGCCAACCTCACCTTCGAGGTGACGGATCACCGGGGGGTTTCCGCAACCGCCGCCCTTAATCTTCTCCTCAACAACACGCTCACGATTGTTACCGCCGTCCTGCCGATGGTCACCCCCGGCCAGAGTTACACCCTCCAGATGGAGGCCGAAGGCGGCCAGAGTCCGTACACCTGGGCGCTGGCCAGCGGTTCCCCCGCGTTGCCTGGCGGCTTCACGCTATCCTCCACGGGACTGCTGAGCGGTGCCACATCGCTCCAGAGCTATAACCAGAACGTCATCCTTCAGGTAACCGATTCGGCCAGCAACTCGGTGTCCGGCTCCTTCAACCTTCTCATTGGGCAGACCAGCGGCCTCCTGATCGATACCGAAGGCATCGGCCCTCTGGTACGTGGTCAGAACTATCAGGGCCAACTCTCGGTCCTCGGGCCGGGGGTGGCACCGTACCAGTGGTCCGTCACGCCGGACACGCCGAACCCGCTGCCTGCCGGTCTTGTACTGACTTCGGATGCGAGCACACAGGGAGCCTCCGCCACCCTTTCGGGGGTGACCTCGCAGAGCCTGGTGAACTTCGCCGTCAAGATCCGGGTCATCGACGCCAATGGAAACTCGGCCAACTCCTTCCTCCTGCTCAGCACCTACTCGACGTTGGCGGTGACCACTCCCACCCCGCTCCCGCAAGGCACCGTCGCTGGAAGTTACAGCGTTCAAAACACAGCAGCGGGCGTGAATACCCCCTTCGTCTGGTCGCTGGACCCGACCTCCGGCCCACTGCCCGGTGGCCTGACCCTGACCAGCGCCGGACTCATCTCCGGGCAGCCCACCACGGCGGGGGCAGTGACCTTCATCCTGCGCGTGACAGACTCTCTGGGGGATTTCGCGAATGAGGCGCTGACGCTGACCACGACGCAGTCCACGCTGGCGATTACCACGGCTTCCCTGCCGACGGTCACGGCGGGGATCGCCTATTCAACCGTGCTGGCGGCGACCGGCGGCGTACCCGGATACACCTGGTCGATCTCACCGAACTCCACGGCTTCGCTCCCCTCCGGCCTGACCCTTAATCCAAGTTCAGGCACGCTCTCGGGAACGACGCTGGCCGCGTCCTTCTCCAACACCATCGTCTTCCGCGTCACCGACTCGATTGGCGTGATCCGCGAGGCATCTCTGGCGCTCTCCGTGCTCCCCGGACTGCAGATCCTCTCTGGGCCGGACTTCACCGATGGCACCACCACTAACAGCCTTGGCATCGGGTACTCGACGATCGAAGATGTTACCTCAATCCATCCCCGTCCGAACCTGAGCTTCTACCTGGTGTGCACCAACGTCATCTCGACCCAGGCCAGCCAGATGAGTGTCCTGCTGCCTCCGGGATTTACCGGAACGGTGGACTCCATCGGAAACGGTCAGGCCACCATTCGGCTCTCCGGACCGTTCTACTCGCCGAACCTTAACGCGAGTACGCCCTTCAATGTGACGGTCCTGGACAGCGGTGTCTCCGTCTCGAAGACCTTTACCTATGCTGTAGCACCGCAGACCACGATCCGGTTCACCACCGCCGCCGGAACACTGCCCACCACCTACCAGTCCTAAGGACGCTCTATGCCGATTGAAAACGTACGTTATACCGTGACCGGTGCCAACCCCACCACCGGGGTTGTTCAGGTCAACTTCGCCGACAACGGCACGGGCACCGGTTCGATCACAATCGCCGGGAACCACCCAGGTGCGGACCTGGTGCAGGCGTTTATCGACGAACTGAGTTTGAGTTCCAACCAGGCCCAGGCGGACTGGTGGTCCACCAACGGCCCAATCTCGGTGGTGCAGGGCATGACCACCCGTGTCGGCGCGGGGGATAACACGGGTGAGTTCCCGGTCAATGCTTCTCTCACCGGACCCGTGCAGCACTTCAACGGCCTGATGTTCAACTCCTATCCGCAGAGCATCTTTCCATCTGATCCGCACCAGGGTGGCAACGCCCCCAACGCAGTGCCAGGCATCCCTGCTCCATGCCTCAATAACGGGGTCGACACGAATGGCCAGTACACCGGGGACACGGTGGTGCAGGGGGTGACCGGCTCCTTCAACATGTCCTGCAGTGGCAGTTTCGTCATCGCTCAGGCAGGCCAGATCACCTTTCAGGTGTATGTCAACTCCGTCTTCCTGATGGCTGTCCAGGGTGCAAGCTACGTGTCCGGACCGCAGTATTTCAACGGGGTCACCCAACTCCCCGCGACCGGCCTCGCCCCTCAGGTCGGGTCCAATAACGAGCCGTGGCCGGGAGGCGAGTACGCCGTCCGCACCTTCACGCTCAACTTCCCCGCGCCGGGCGTCTACGCCTTCGAGGCGTGCGCCACACTGGGTCAGTTTCAGGAACGCCAGTTCTGCGTGCTGGCCAACAATGCCGTCATCCCCACCATTCCGCAGCCCACATTCCCCGCCGCGCCGCCTCCGGGCACCGGCAACCTGATCCTGACCCCTAACGCCGCCGTGCCGGATGTTGTTGGGACCACCCGGACGTTCACCATCGTGGGTGCAAACCTCACCTTCCAGCAGCAGCAGTACATGCCCTTTCTGGAAGGCACGGCGGGTTCCTTCCTGATCGCGAACGACCCTAGTAACCCAGTCTTCACCTTCCCCACACTTCCCAACGGAGGGACGGTGGACCCGAATGTAGCGCTGGCCTCGATCTTCAGCCTCTCAGGGGATAACACGTCATGGCAGAACCGGATCGCGATCACGTGGAATGGTACCTGCTATCAACTTAACTACAACGGAGCAGCCATTGACCCGAACGTGGCCGAGACGATGTTGACCCTGCAGAACAGCGACCTTGCGTGGTACAATCCCGCCAACAACGCCATCGATATCTACGGTGTCACCAACCAGGGAGGGGGATCGGTTGCACAACTCCCCATCTACTGGCTGGTCAACCCCACCGTCGCCTCGGTGGCTCCGACAGGACTGACGGGCGATGGTGGCACCTACACGATCGCCTTCACCTTCGTCAAGCCGCTACCACCGATCCAGAACTCTGCACAGGCCACATTCACCGCCGGTGCAGGCTTCACGATCCTCTCCTCCATGCCGAACCTGAACTCCTCGGGATGGATTACCGGCTACACGGTCACGGTCACCACCAGCGTCCTCTCCGGCAACCAGACCTCCTCGATCTCGTTCACCCTGACCGACAACCAAAGCTACATGCAAGGCACGACGCTGACCACGGCGGCGCTGACCTATCCCAACATCAACGGCCACTCCACCACCCTTACCCTGACCGGTACCGGCGTGGCGACGGTGCCGGGCGTCCTCGCCAACCGGTATACCATTACCTGCCCCACGGTGGACATGTACGTCGACGATGCGTTGCAGGTGGCGAACGTCCGGAAGGGCGACCTTCTGGACTGCCTCTCCGAGGACTTTGCCTGCATCGAGCGGCATGGTGTCGAGGCGATTGCGTTCGCCGAGGTCCCCTGCATACACCTTGTCACGGCGAATGGCGCGGCGAAGACAGTCTCCACCAACACCCCGGTTCCAACGGTGGAGGCTCTGGAGCAGATTGCGCAAGGAGCCACCAAGGACGAGATTGCGGCCTATGCCTGGCAGATTCGGCCCGGCATGCACCTCTACACCGAGATCGACGGCCAGCTTGAGACCTCGCAGGTCGTCGAGGCCACAGCGGTTGGTATGCGCCCGGTGGCGAAGATCTCCCTGGGAGGAAGGAACTTCGCGGGCGGAGTGGACCCGCGCCGCCGCATCTTCACCCACAACATCCGTCTCATCAGTAAGTAGGAGCCTATGGCATATTCGTACGCGCAGACCGGGCCACCTTTTGACTTCCTTGGAAACGTGGCAGAGTCGCAGAAGAACGCTTTTGCCACCTGGGTCACCCAGCGTTCGACGAATCTACCTGCGATCCAGTTGTTTCACCAGGTACGGGCACAGCAGTTACGCAAGGCGGCAGGAATGCTGGAGCAGTATTACGCCACAGCGAACATCGAGCCTCTGGCGGCGAACTTCCAGAAGCAGGCATGGCAGCCTGGACCAAACGGCCACTGGGCGTATGCCTTCCGCAACGACCAGGCACCGGCCCAGGTCATGACGAAGACCAAGAAGCACTTCCGCTACCTGCTCGAACGGCAGGATGAGGCGGTGTTTCACATGAAGCATCTCCGCAACCAGATTGAAGTGCAGGAGGACAAGGCACAGTACGCCCATGAGGCGGTGACCGAGGTGCCTGCGCTGATGCACCGGATGGAGGCGCTGTTCACCCAGCCGGAGTATCAGGCCGCCCTGGTGCTGGACCTCTCCGACTCCTACAAGGGACAGCCCCGGTTCCGCGTCAATCAACTGGATGCCCCCACCCCGTGGGAGGTCGATCAACACCACCACGTGCCGGGAAACAACTAGCAAGACGGTGATTTCCGGTAGACGCGGTAACGGAACCCTTTATGAGGGCCATTCCGTGACGATCTTCATCCAGACCACAGGGCAGCAGCGCGGGTGCACGCACGCGCAGCATGGGGAATCCCTGGAGGTGGTCGCTTGAGTTGGGACTTCTCCTCGCAATCACGGGCCTGTGATCACTTTCAGATTCTAGAGCGCTACGTGCTGGACGCGTTCGACTTCCGTACGCTACACCTGGCCTCCGACCCGTCGCTCAACATGCGTGCGCCGATCAACGGTGCGGCGATGACGCGGGTCTTTCTCAAGGGGATTCAATGCCCACCCAATGACCCGCTCTATGGTTACACCATCATGGCCGACCCGGCGCGGGTCGAGGCCGGATACACCTTTTCGAAGATCCTGTTCAATCATCCGGTTCGGCTGACCCGGCCTCTGCTGGAGGTGAGCTACATCACCCGGCAGGGTTTCTGCCTGCAGTGCAACGCCACCGGTCAGGTGAACGACTGGAGCATCAGCCCCTCCGGGTCGCTCGATATTACCCAGGGGGTGCAAAAGCTGGCGCAACAGTCGCTCAAGTACGTCCTGACCTCGAAGAATCCCTTCTCCCCGACTCTGGTCTGCCACATGAAGGACTACATCGGCAAGAAGTTCAACATGAATGTCTCGACCACGGATATAGCGAGCGAGATCACCCGCGTCCTCCAAACCTACCAGCAGATTCAGGGCACACAGAAGACGGTGCAGACACTGGACCCGCAGGAGGTTCTTCGCGACATCCAGACCGTTTCCGCGCAGGTGGATCCTGCCAATCCCAACCTGATCTTCGTGTCGATCGTCGTGACGGCGTACGGCTCCCCCACCCCTGTCCCCCTCAATATCGCCTTACAGGCCCAGAGCTAACTTATGCCAAACCCCCAAATCGGTCTCGCTCCTCTTACCCTGATCTCTCCGAACATCCCTGCCGGGGCGCTGACCCTTTCGGTGGATTCCTCGGTGCTCCCCCTGGTGATCAATGCCGACGGAAACACCATCGCCATTGATATCCTCATCGGCACCGAGACGGTCACCCTGACCAACCCGGTTCTCACCAACGGGGTTAACCAGTTCACGGGCACCGCTCCCCTCACGGTGATGTCCACCACCCAGATCTTCCAGCTCACGGGCCGCAACTTCGATCCCACCAACCCCACTGGCCCAAATGCCAGCGACCCGCTGCTGACGCCGACCCTGCAGTACGACCTGATCTATCTCCAGACCCAACTGGCCGTCTCGATTGCACCTCCCTCCGGCATCACCATCTACAAGGGCCAGAATACCTGCAAGGTCGAGTGGTCAACGCCCCAGATGAGCGGGTTTCAGGGTGTCCGCGTCCAGTGGTCCACCGACCCTTCCGGGATCAACACACCCTATCAGCAGTATGGCGGTCTGGTGACCAACGTCAGCCGGTCCACCAGCGTTCCTCTGGCCTCCCCTACCTCCACGACGGCATCGACACCAGTGACCGGCTCTTCCGGCCAGCCGAACGAAAGCACGGTGGTGACCACCACGACCTCCATGGTCGCCCAGATGAACTTCTCGAATGCATCGATCCCGCAGACGACCGTCAATGCCACGCTCTTTTATGTCACCCTGACCACGGTGATTCAAGACCCGGTGACCAACGCGGTCTACGAGTCCCTCGCCGCCGGTCCCTTCCTCTGCGGTTTCGTCAATCTCCAGAAGGTTCATCCCACGGACTTCCTCGCGCTGCAGAAGTCCACCGACATTGCCTCGCGCCTGATCTCCTCGGTCACAACACGCCAGCCGCAACTCGATCTCACCGCGCACGCCGAACTGCGCGACGTATTGATCAACACCTTCGCGCTGGAGGTGGCGAACATGAGCGTCCGCGCCTGGTTCGAGCGTTGCTGCACTTCGATCTCAGCCCTGGCGCAGATTGATGACGCCAACGGCGACGGCATCTCTGACCCAGTGGCCTCGTCCCCGATGAAACAGCAGATCGCCAGCGCCTACGGACTCAGCGCCACCGATGTGCAGACCTTCATCAGTGGCCGCTTCGACATCCTGGGGGAACAGGCTGGCCTCCTGCGGGGAGGTTCGACCGTCTCCACGGTCAGCCTGACCTTCTTCGTCTACACCAAGCCCGCCAGCAGCATCACCATCTCGAACAACGTCGTGTGCTCGACGACCCCAAACTCGACCACCGCTGCGGTGCAGTTCATCACCACCGGCTCCGCCGTCATCGACCCCTCCAACGCCGCCAGTTATTACGACCCGGTCAACGCCCGCTGGTCGATCACCGTACCGGGTCAGTGCCTCCAGTCCGGCTCCATTGGCGAGGTAGGAGCAGGCACGATTCGGCAGGTTGTCTCGGGCGGTCCTTCCGGCGTCTCGGTGACCAATACGCTGGGGGCCGAAGGGGGCCAGGACCAGCAGTCCAACGCTGACTACGCCGCCATGATCCAGAACCGGCTGATTACCGGGGTGGATACCGGCTCCCGCAATGGCCTCGCCGACGCGACGCTGCAGGTTCCGGGGGTCACCGACTGCCTGGTGGTCGCGGCCAATGACAATGACATGCTCCGCGACTGGTCGGCGGCCATTCAGAGGCACACCTATGGGTGTGTGGACATCTACACCCGTGGCACCAGCGTCTCGCAACAGGCCGAGAACCTCCCTTTCGTCTACCAATCTTCCTCCACCTACGGCATCTACTCCAGTTACCTGACAGCGACACTGGTGGACGCGACCAACCTGCGCTTCAAGATTGGCAACTTCCCCTCCCTCCCCTACAAGATCTACACGGCGGTGGAGTTTGTGGCGATCAGTGTAGGCCGCACGGTCTGGTTGGGCGTCCAGCACGCCCAGTTCGACAATACCAACGGCTTCATCATTCTGGACCCAACGGAGAACGCCTACACCGTCAACGCGGACGGCTCGACCTCGATCCTCCAGATCAGCAACGCCAACGCCACCAACCTGCAGGTCATCCAGTCGGTCGGCACACAGGCCGCCGTCAGTTACTCCTTCATGGCGCGGTATGACTCCGGCATCGATCACACCCCGGCACTGCAGCCGTTGCTTGACATCAGTTCCATCATCGGGCCGACGACCGGGGGTCTCGCCCCCAACACCATCGAACTGTACCGCACCAACGACTTCCTTCTGACCGGCGGCTCCAATGACGCTGGAGACACGGTGGTGGTGCAGCCGGGGCAGTCGGTGGCAACTTCCCTCCCACTCACCCTCCAGACGGTGCCCGTGCGGATCGACTCCAACATGGATGTCCCGCTGAACGCCGCTGGTCAGCCCACGAATATCCTGTCCGTGCTCTCCTCCGACCTCTCCACGCTGTATACGTCCGGCGTGGATTACTCGATCATTCCTTTCGGGCCATATCACCAATACGCCATCACGGTGCTGGCCGGGGGCGCTCTGAGCGCAGGGACACAGGTGGTGGTGGGCTACAACAAATTCGTCCTGAACGAGATCCTGAACTACGAGACCGACACCCTCACGCTCGACAGCACCACCGCGACGGCGCTGCTCAACAACGGGTTCGTCGACAATACATGGCTCCCCGCCAGCCACGGCAACACGACACTGCTGTTGGATGGATACAGCGCGACGGGAGCCTCGACCGGACTGGTGGGCGCAGGAGTCGCTCCTTCCATGCGGTACATCAAGGTCTCCTTCAATAACGGCGCGACCACCGTCGTCGGTCTGGAGGGTCAGGATTTCGTCCTTACCGTGGACTCCACTACCGGCAGTACCTCCATCGCGAGGATCACCGGCGGTGCGATTCCCGACGGCCAGGTGGTCACCGTCAACTACTTCACCACAGAGGTTTTTGTGGTCACCACAGACTACCCAACGTACGTGCAGCAGACGATCGACGCCTTGGCTCCGACACAGCATGCGGACTGCGATCTCCTGGTCAAGGCCATGGTGGAGAGCCCGGTGGATATCACGCTGCTCATCAATCTGGAGAGCAATGTGTCTCCGGCGACAGTGGACGGAACGATTCGCACCCTGATCGGTCTCACCCTGAACAATGCCAACACGAACCTGGCGCAGTCGGTGCTGAGTGGGCAGGTGCAGAGCGTACCTGGGGTCGCCAGTATCCCCTTCCCACTGGTGAAGTGTGCGAAGTCCGATGGCTCCTACGACATCGGTTACGTCATCACCACTGGAACGGTATGGAATCCGCTGGCCTCGGACACGGCGTTTGCGACGCAAACGCTCCCGGCGAACGCTTTCATTACGGCAGCACCTGTCCTCCAGAACCCGACCATCCCTTCCGGGGGGCTACCCAACGCGTATGTTGGTCTGCTGTATGAGGGGCAGCCGTTTGCACGGTGCCTGTCCATCGCCCAGTTCCTGACCTCGACCGTCCCTAGCTTCTACATCATCGGAACCAACGACTCCATCTCCTCGGCGCTGCCGCTGAACTCGACCTATGCGGGCCGTCTTCTGATTACGGTTCCGCCCACGCTCGCGAATCCCGGCCTCCAGGCCTATCGCTGCACCTATCAGGTCTTCGGCGCTTCCGGGGCGACGGATATCTCGGTGGCTTCCACAGAGTACCTGTCGGCTGGCTCCATCAACCTGCTCTACGCGTCGAGCAACTAAGGGGGACAGAGTTCATGGCGACCACACCCGGCATACCACTCATCGATAGTCTCTACCAACGTTCCCGCGAGGATCTCCTGGCCTACAGTGATGCCCGCTTCAACTCCCTGTTGTCGGCGATGCCCAATTGCTATACGGCCCTGACGGACTACTCCGTATGGGGTTCCTTTCTCCGCGCTGTCGCCGAGGAACTGGCCCGGATGGAGTACCTCTACTCCTACGGCCTGGTGTCGGTCAACCCGCAGTATCTGACCCCTCCCGACATCAAGCGCCAGTTTGCCGGGCCACTGTTTATCAACAGCAGTTTTCCGAACGCGGCGCAGACCGACCAGGACTACAAGGCGATGCTGGTGGCGCTCATCCCGGCTTACCGGATGGGGACCACGCTGGCGGCAATCGAGGCGGTGATCCTCGCCTACACGGGCCAGAACATTCCGGTGGAGGAACTCTATCGGCAGATTGGTAATGGGACCGTGTTCGATTACGACCGCAACACGCTGCGTCTGACCGTACCGGGGGTGGTGGTCAACCCTCTCTCCGCCATTGCGAGTGCGGCCCAGATACAGACGATCTCTCAGGATCTTCTCACCGCGATCAGTCTGGCCAAGCCAGCGCATATCGGCCTTGACTACCGGGTTGCCTTTGGCAGCACCGAGGACATTCACACCTACGTAGCAGCCATTAACGACACCTTTGTACCCACCTTCGATGGAGTGGAGGCTCCCCCACTCCCCGAGATCTTTACCGAGGCCCCTATGTTGGATGCGACGTCGCCGAACACCGAACTGACCGCCTACGGCAAGCTAGCTGGTCTTTACCTCACCCAGAACATTACCGCCGCCCAGTATGCCGGACTGATGTCGGCTGCCTTTCAGGCGGAGTATCTGGTGAACGCGGACGGAACCTACACCCTCAACCCGGCCTGCGTGAACGACGTGATTCTCGAAGATGCCAACGGCAATCCTACCGGGGCGGTCTCCAAGGCGCAGGGTGTACTGGCTCCTCAACACATCACCACGTGGGAGATCAAGGGCGACTCCCTGACCATCTTCGAGATGTAACGACCGGAGAAAGCTGGAGGGAGGAACTGCGGTCGAATGTTCCCCAATCCGGAGAGAGCGGGCGAGACCTATGTATCCGGCAGAAGACGCCGACTACAAAAAAGGAGTTCGACGTTTTCTAATGGCACCCCTCAATCTCTCCTCCGTTCCCGGTTTTCCAGCTTCCACCTTCCCCCACATCGGTCTCCCTTTCTCGCGTCCGCAGAACGCACGCGTGCTTCGGAACAAGCAAATCATCCAGCGGCTGTATGCCTTTGAGGGCGAACTGCTCGCGACGGTTCGCTCCTGCGGAAAGGCCCATCTGGCGCGAGTCAACCGGATCGCCCTGATCGCTCTGATGAAGGAGGATGGGGCGGAGACTCCGGCCCGGTGCCAGTTCAAGGTCTGTGGGGGAAAGGGGTATATCCTCCCTCTCCGGCAGGCGTAATCCACAGAAGTAGATCTCGTATTTCGACTACCCACCCCAGGAGCGGTACTTCCTTTCAGGGCCAGTTTGTCTGGATGGAATACCGCTTTCTGTGTAGGGGTTGTTATGGCAATCGAGATTGAAGCACCGAAGAAACGGCCTGATGGATTCAGCATCTTTCTGGCGGGCAGCATCGATATGGGATCCGCGAAGGATTGGCAGTCGGAGGTCGTCGACGCCCTGAAGGATTACGACGTGATCCTGACCAACCCGCGTCGAACCGATTGGGACTCTTCCTGGGAGCAAAGCGCGGATGACCCGAAATTCCGCGAGCAAGTCGAGTGGGAGCAGGACAACCTCGACGCCGCCGACTTCCGTATCTTCAACTTTGAGAAAGACAGCAAGTCCCCTATCACGTTTGAGGAGATGGGGGCCAACCTCGACCGGCCCGGTGTGATCTGCTGTCCCGACGGTTTCTACCGGAAAGGCAACGTGGACATCGTCGCCGAACGTGCGGGCATGCCGGTCTACGAGTCGTTTGACAGCATGATGGAGTACATCAAGGACATGCTGGACGAGATGGGTCTGCGGAAGAGCGAAGCGAAGACCGCGTCGACTTTGACACCCACAGTCGGACTTCCCACCTTTGAGCAGTTTATCGAGAACGCTGGCGGCCTTGAGGAATTCCTGCGAGGGATGAGTGATGCTGAGAACTACTATGAGGAGGCCGCCTCCTGGTCAGACTCTGATGCGTTCGCTGCAATGTCTGAGGAGGAACAGAAGGAGCACATCCTCGACTACACCCGTGAGCGCCTGGAGGAAGCGTATTATGATTTCTCCTCCGAGTACGCGGGTCAAACATTCCCGATGCCTCTCTATCGTGAGGTGACCCTCGAAAACGGCATCGAGAGCCTCAAGTTGCAGGGTATCGGAGTCTGCTGGACCTGGGACATCAAGAGTGCTGAGGCTCACTGGGGAACCTACGATCACCAGATATTCCTGTTAAAGGCCCTTGCTGATGAAGATGCGATTGATTGGGAGCAGACGCTCCTCCGGAACCTCGACCCTGCGACAGGCGAGGCCGAGCGAGAGATCACCCTCAGAGAGGGTGCTCAGATTACGCTGGTCGGCTATCAAGAGGTGCAGTCTGGTCACCGTTTTAAACACACGGACGATGGAGACTGGACTCCTCTTTCGCAGAAGACAGTAACGGCGTCGGCGAAAGAGATGGGTCTGCGGAAGAGCGAAGCGAAGACCGCCGCTTCCTCGCCAGCATCGGAAGAAGGGCGCAGCGTCGGCTTCCACGCGGCGTCGGAGGCGGCCACCGCACTCACCGAGACGGCCAAAGAAGCGGCCAGTTCCGGCGTAATAGCCGGAACAAGCACAGAAGATTCAGAGACTTTCACGGATGTGAAACCGGCCAAAGAAGCGGTCACCGACACACCTGCGTTCAAGACATGGTTCAACGGGTCGAAGATCATTGACGAGCAGGGCCAGCCATTGAAGGTCTACCACGGAACCTCCTCAAACTTTGACACGTTCAAGGCTGGTCCACGCTCTCGTGCTGGACACGGAATGCAAATACCTGGGATGTACTTCACACCCTTCCCCGGAGTCGCAGCGGCGTACGCGCGTAGCAAGGCAGTCTATGACGGCCAGTGGGACAGTAAGGGTGAGGTTTTCGGTGAAGTGGTGATGCCTTGCTACCTGAAGATCGTCAACCCCAAGACCTACCACAACACCGAGGATTTCATCGGTGCAGACAAGTCTTCCCTGCAAGCGGAGGGATTCGATGGTGCTATACGGTATGCGGAGGATGAACCGCACCCTCTGACGGAGATCGTCGCCTTCTATCCGAATCAGATCAAGTCAGCGATCGGCAACAATGGAGAGTTCAGTTCAGCCAACCACAAGATCACTGCGTCATGGCTATCTCCGTCCGAGCAGCAGGATGAGCGGCTGACCGCGTTCTTACACGACCTCTGGGATCACACCACGCCGAATCCGTTGAACGACAACGAAGTGATCTGGAACAGCACGGTGGGGATCGACGCAAAACAGGCGTTGGGACGGATACATGTAAGTTCTATCCGCTCGCTTGCAGAAGGACAAGGTCAGGCGAGTGCTGCATTGGAGTTTTTGAAGGAGTTAGCAGCGAAGCACCAGGTCGAACTGGATGTGGTCCCAGTCCCGTTTGGCGGGCGTCGCCTGAACCAGTCTCAGCTTCGCTTATGGTACGTCCGGCACGGCTTCAAGCCGGTCCCCGCCAGTGGCCATTACGTCTACTCTCCAGCAGATGTCGCCTCAGAGGAAACGAAACGGCGGGACGGGATGACCGCCGCGCCGGTGGAGGAGCCCCCTACAGAGGCCAGCGTCACCGCCTCGGCCAAGACAGCAAAGTCGATCGGCCCGGTCTATCATGGAACCACCTATGACTTTGACGCATTCAAGAGAAGCAAGGGACTTCGAAGCGGCTTCCTTGGTTCTGTCTTGGAGACCGACGTGTTCGCCTACTTCTTCACCCAGAGTCGATACCAGGCAGTCGCCTACGCCAAGAACCGCCAACTCCATACGAAGGAGCCAGGCAGGGTGATTACGGCCTATCTCACCATCAACAACCTCCTGGATTTCACCTCGCAAGACTGGGTGAACCTCAAGATCGCAAACCCTCCCCTCCCCCTGCATAAGGTTGAGCAGGGGTCAGACCCCGACGAGGTGTATGAAGACCACGCGGACGATCTCGATCAGGCGCACGGCCTTCTGGACTACCTCGTGAACTACCTGCTGGCCGACGACATGACCTCGGAAGAGTGGGGCGAACTCGGGATCGATGACGGCCATACCTACGGTGAAAAATCTCGCGAGCCCGCGCTGGAAGAAGGGTTTACCGCCTACTTCCTGTTTGATAACAAGAAGGTGACCGATGCATTGCGCTACCTCGGGTTCGATGGAGCGAAGGTGCCCGAGGGGGAGGATCCAGAGTTTGGTGGGGAGTCGTACTGCGTCTTCTCTTCGGACCAGGTCCGTATCGTCTCCAACAAGGAGATCGCACCCGCGAAGGCCGCCTCCGCCACCGCCGCGCCAGAATCGAATGCAGGATTGGCTCAGGCACTTGATGCACTTCGCCCACAGCTTGCAGACGTCGCACAGAAACTTTATGACGAATGGGATCAAGATGAAGATGGCATCGATGTTGAGTACGGCGCTGGCGGCATCTGCGACGCCATCGCTCGATGCCAAGGGGACCTGATCAATGAGCAGTTGGGGGAGCAGTTCCCAGACTTAGAAATTTCGGACGGAGGCGGGGACGATCACGCGTGGCTAGTTGTTACCGCAGCAGGTGCGTCCTTCGGAGTCGACATCTATCCAGGAGTCTATGAGACAGGCGGTGGGTATTCCTGGACCAAGCGGAAGGGAGTGACTATTTCGGCACCGGATGTAGAGGTGTTCCGATTACCATATCAAGAGAGTGAGAGTGGGTTTGCCCACGAGGCAAGTACCACACACGTTGTCTCGGATGGCTTGGTGGATTGGCGGAAGCCGGTCGAAGGCCAGACGACATCGCTGCGTGCGCTCAAGCAGGGTGATCGTCTGGCTGCAGAACTGATCGTAGCCCGGTTGGGGGAGATCGGCTGCATGGATATTCCATGGGACACCGAGGTACCCATCCTTTGGGGGGAGATCGAGAAGTATTGGCACGAGAACGACCATATCAAACCTGACACCGCGCAACATATTGACGAAATCTCTCGGTTGATGAAGGAGGGCAAGAAGTTCGCCCCGGCGCTCCTATCCGACGCGACCTGGCTAGACGGGAATCACCGGGTGAAGGCCGCCCGAAGGTTAGGACTGTCTAAAGTCCCATACATCAATTTGCATCACTTCACGTCGCCGCCCAAAACAGACACCCGGAAAGGGAAAGAGATTTCGGCGGACGACCTCCTGCGAGAACTTCAGGAAGAGAAGGTCGCAGCAGCGACGACACCTGTCCCTGATTTCTCCTCCTACGTGGACTGGAGCTACGAAGGTCGCGAGCATGGCGAACAGCATTTCGTCAACAGTCTCCTTGTTCGTCCGTACTCCCTTGCACTGGACGATTACGACCTTGACGAGGCAAAGCGCAAGTTCAAACGTCGTACCGCACCACTCCGTGGCCTCCATTTCCCCCTGGAGGTGTTCCGCGCCGTTCGTCTGCCGGGTGGCATTGATGGCCTCAACACAGACAACATTGGCGTCTGCTGGTCTTACTCCGAATACGCCGCGAAGCCGATCATGGCGCGTGGAAAAGGTACAGATTGGTTGTTGCATGGACGCATTGAGTCAGCGGATTCGATCGACTGGAATATGACTGTGTCGTGGGCGCTTGAGAAGCCTGCCGAGAAGGAAGTACGCCTGAGGCATGGAGCAACCGTTCAACTGCTTGAGTACCGTGAGATGAATGACAGCAGCAAATGGAAGAAGGCAAAGCAGCGTCTAGTCACCGCCGCTGCAGTAGCCTCACCGGTTTCTCCGGTCACGGAATCCCCCGCCTTCAAGGCATGGTTTGGAGACTCGGTGGTCAAAGATGCCCAGGGTAATCCGCTAGTCGTCTATCGTGGGCAGCACGGTGAGTCAGATGAGGAGTTTCACTCACGGGAGCCGTCCCTCAGCTTCGGCGACGCCGAGACGGCGAGTCTGTACGCGGAGCACCCTAACCATCGGGGAGACAAACCAGAGCGTCCTCGCGTCTACGCATGCTACCTGAGAATGGAAAGACCGATTATGAACAGTCCAGAGGACCCCTTCCTGGACTTTGCTGTTCTGGCCAATGCACTGGGGGATGAAGAGGCAGGTAAATTCGCGCGGAAACACGCGGCTGACGTGACTGAGACGAACAACTGGGAGGAGCAATTCGCAGAGGAGTGGACTTCGGTAGATTCTCTGTTAGAAGCACAGCCGGAGGCCGTGCGTGAACTGTACATGCTTGCCTTCCCATTGCTTGCAGACCATGAACTGGTCGCTGCGCTCAAGGCCAAGGGGTTTGACGGTGCAGTTCATGCGGGCAGCGGAGCAAATCTCGACCAGTGTGAATACAAGGTATTTGACCGGAGTCAGGTGAAATCGGCTATTGGTAACAACGGTGAGTTTAGCCTGGAGAACCATAGCATTATTGCGTCGTCTTCTCACGGGGCCAAAGAAAACGCACCAACAGTAGCCCAACTGGTGCAGGCCGCCTCCGAGGCCGTCGGCAGCGAGAATACGGTGTCGGGAAACTGTGGTGTATACGCTCTGGCGCTGGCTACATGGCTTAAACGTAATGGCCACCCAGCGACCATCGGCATCTGGTCCGACGCTCATAGAAATACCTCCCCGCAAGCGGTCCTCACCGATAAGCACTGCTCGATCGAACATGTCTGTGTCGAGTGCTACGGCAAGAAGTGGGATGGTTCGGGAGAGACGGACACGGCTCGGGTCGAGGAGATTCTCTGGCAAGAGAATGGGGCCGACACCCGCATCAGTTACTTCGGAGGCTACCGCCTCAGTGACTCTCAGTTGAGCATGGCTATCCGCCTGAAGACGGAGCACACGTGCTTGGCAGGGGAGTTACTCCTGGAGATCGAAGGTTTCCCCAAGAAGGACGGCAAGAAAGCGTCCACCATCTCGGAGCAGCGGAGAGCCAGCAAGATACCGATAGACCAGGAGACCAACATGGAACCAAAGACCGCCTATATCTCCCCCAAGGAAGCGGAACTGACCGTCACGATCGATCTGGGCACACGCCCGAAGGCCACCGTCGCCCTCGACCTCGGCATCCCGAACTTCACCGTCTTCTCCCTCACCTTCCCGGTCGATGAGATCAAGCCAACCGACCTGGTTCCCTACGTCGAGGACGCCATGGAGGCCCTCCTGGATGAGGTCGCGGCCTTCATGCTCTCCCTCCGTTATCCCGAGGAGCAGGTGGTCTCCATTATGGACCTCGCCCGTGAGTGTTTCCATCGGATCACCTTCAAGGATGCTTCCGATGACGGGATGGGGAACAAGGACGAAGCGCTGCGGATGTACGAGGGTCACTTTGAACTGTCACCGGAGTTTGTGGATGAGACGCTGATCCACGTTGTCACCGGGGCGACCGTGAAGCGCAACCCGCCAGTACGTCATCTGGAACTGACCCGGTTCAGGCCGGTCAACAAAGCCAACAGTCCGGCCCGGATCATCCAACTCTACCGGAACCGCACCCTGCGCACGATGCCGCGCCCTCACTATGTGCTGGTGTACGACCTGTATGGTCATGGGATCGGGGCGCTCCCGCTGGCGAAGAACTGGGAGTCCCGCGTTCTGAAGAGGAGCCGCTGAACGGCGTAGCATAGAGAGCAGGTTCGAAAGATGCGAGCAGCTTTATTACAGAAGCAGTCGGAGATGGAGAAGATCGGGACGTCCTTCCAGCCGCACATGGCGATGGCGCGGGCGGTCCTCATCCTCGACGAGAACACCCTTTTCCTTCAGGAACCTCTGGAGAAACGAAACTTTCGCGTATACACCGTCCGTCACGGGATGAAAGATGAGCAGATCGCACCCCTGCTCGCACACCGCATCTTCGTGACCAACAACTCCAGGGACTTCTTATCAGCCGCCGCGATCTTCGAGTTCTCGATCATCGACACCTCGAATGCCTATCAAGACCCCGCATCCCTGGCCGAGGAGATCTCCGAGGCGTGGATCGCGATGAAGTTGAAGGGGAAGCAGCCGTTCGTACTGCGGTTGAACCGTGAGACGCCTCCCACGCTCGAATCGGTAGATTAGTGCTCCCGGACTTTGGATTCCCTCGTTAGGGAGTCCAAAGTATGCAAGAGAAGATGCCGGGTATCGTGCGGGGTGAAGTGACACTGTTTGACTTTCATCGCCCTGAGACGGTCTTCTACCACCGGAAGAACGTCATCGTAAACGGGGTGAGTTATCTCTTCGCCCGTTTGCTGTCCAACCCGCTTGAGCCTCTGGCGGGTATCTGGGGTCTGGCCGTAGGCGCAGGCGGCACTGGGACCAATGGGTGGTCGGCCACCCAGCAACCCGATCCCGTGGCCACCGTGACGCAGATGGTCTCCGAGATCAAGCGCAAGCCACTGTTCTCCACCAACTATCTGGATGCAAGTGGAAACCCCACCACAGCCCTGACGACCACGGTCAACTTCATCACGATGCTAAACGCCACCACGGACGGGATCTCTGTCCCCATCCGAGAGATGGGACTGCTCGGCGGTGGCACCACGGCCCCGGCCAATGGCGGCCCCACGAACATGCTCACCGCGCCGTACTTCGACCCGACGAATCCTCAGCTCAACACCGTCCTGCTTGTTAATTACATTACGTTACCTAGTTTCATACTTCCGCCGAATGTTAGCCTGGGCATCGGGTGGACTTTGACGACATGACAGTAAATGGAACCTCAGAGCATAGGTAAGGACGGAGTTTCATGACCTGCGATTATGGGTGCGGTCGGACAGCTAATGTCACCTTGGCAAATGGACAGCAGTGCTGCTCTACTCACTACCAACAATGTCCCGAAGCCCGCAAGGCAGCTAGGGAAGCCACTCTTGCCGTCAGCGTACAATTGCACGGACCTATAGACGAGCGCACCGAGAAGCGGAAAGCCCGCGCACGTGTCCAGTCGAGACGGGTTACCGAGAATAGGCATAAGAACGCCAGCTTTCCGGAAGGTGCTCTATGTTTCTACGGCTGTGGCAAAACAGCACGTTTTCCTATTATTATGGCATAAATATAATTCTCTAACCCAAGTAACCAGAGCTTTCTACGATAGGGTTCAGAAACTTATGCACCCCGAAAGGGTTATAGCTAGTGACGACAGCGGCTCAAATCCGATGGTATATTAATCCGAAGTCGGGAAGTATCCACAAGGTCAACAACCCATTTTCCACAGTGTGGAAATGATGTTAATTGCATGTGCATTGTAATCAACATCTTAGCTTGGGGTTGCTTTTGTTGATACAGCTATTGACTTAATATTTACTATCGGGTAGCAACATTTAGCCGTTATACTCAACAGAAGCAGTGTGTCCATAGTGGATACGCTAGTATCACCGACTTGCGGGTCGGGATTGGAACACTATTATGAGCGCATACGACGAGACACCAGAGAAGATGAACGCTATCCACGTCAAGGACGGAAACTACCACGTTGTCGGTATCGGCAATTTACGTGTGGTTCTTGTTCAAGAGGGAAACGCTTGGTTTGCTCAGGGACTCGACATTGACTACGCCGCCGAGGGCGAAAGCCTTGATACGGTCAAGTCCGCGTTCGAGGCTGGGTTCTGCTGCACCATACACGAGCATTTGAGGGTATACGGGAAGATAGACAAGTTCCTGAACCCCGCACCAGCAGAGGTGTGGAAAGAGATGCTCTACGACGGAGTGGCGGATCTTAACCGCTACTTGCAGCTTTCTGTCCACGAGATCGCTGAAAGCGTTGTGACCTATTTGCCATTTAAAGGCATTGAATACATCCACCGAGAGAAGGTTGCGGCGTAATATAGCAGCACGGGTTACGATGAATGCAGCGATACGGATTTCCCTCGGCATGGCAGTCCAAGGAGGTTCAAGACAAGGTGGCTGCGACGATGATACGTCACTATGGTGCAGTCAGGCCCCACCAGAATCCCGCATGGTATTCCGCAATGTGCAAGTCGTCAGTATATCGGCGCAAGCTTTACACACTACCTTCTGGGCGCATTATCAAACTCCAGGGATACGAGCCACAAGCACTCGACTTTTTGCTTCACGGCCTTAACGAGGAAGATTTTGACTTCGACTCTCATGTCGGAATTCCATATCTGGATGCCCAAGATCGACCCCATGTCTATTATCCAGATTTCGTTGTTCCGCATCTCGGACTGCTTATTGAAGTCAAGTCGCGGTATCACCTAGAGAAGGATTTTGATCGGGTGCAGCGCAAAGCGGAGGCTTGTCTACGGCTCGGCTTTGCGGTTAACTTTATTGTAGGACACCCAGACGGCTCGCTCCTGTGTATTCCTGCCTGCCGTCTACGCGACGGTTATGTAGAGGCAGACATCCATGGGCGGGCGCATCCTCGCGGTCAACGAAAAGTTCGGCTACCGGCCAGTGCTGGTCGTTCAGTCGATTAACCGCTACCCTCAACGGAACGCCACACGTGGATCGACAGTTCTGGCGGGGGAACAGGTCCTTCTCCCCTTTGCTGGTCAGGTGGGGACGTCAACCCCGCAAAACTACCAGTTCAACGAGTGGTTCGCCAACATGATCGGGGTGGAGACGGTCTGGAACCAGATGCGTCCCCGGATCATGGAGACTTACGACCAGTACATCTCCGATCAGCGCTCCCCCTTGACGTGGCTCCCGATCTTTCCGGTAGGGGAGGCGACCCTAAAGCTGATAGCTGCCGGGAATGACCCACGCTGGGGCTACTGGCTGCAGTTCGATGGCAACATCCCACTCTTTTCAGGTGAGGAATGGTGGGTGGAAACCGACGATGACCTATGGAACTACGACAACTATCTTCCCCAAAACTAACTGAGCGGCAGAGACTATATTTAGGGTGACCCGACTATCAGGTATCTCTTATAGAGATGGCTTGCTTAATTTCGAAGATGGAGTGGTGTAATGGCTGATGATATGGGGTTCAAGGGACTGCGGCTGGCGGGAGTGAGCAAGGCAGCGGAGGAAGAGCAGCCGCCAATAGATGCGCGAGTGCGGGACTTTGCCCACGATCACCGCGCGGAACTGTATACGTCCACCGAAGAGATCCCCACCCGTCTGCGCGACCTCCAAACCCTGACCGGACCGGTCGGCCCTGACACCTTCTTTGTCTCAGACCTGCTCGCTGGCTCCTCGTTGAGCGGCGGTGCCGTGGAAGTGGCGAACTACCGCGCCTTCCTGGAGCGGTACAAGGACGCGCCCGGCGTCTTCCCTCTGGTGGGGGACCATAACAGCTTTGCCATCGCCATCCGGCTGCAGGAGATGACCGAGGCCATGCTGCAACTCTTCGAGGGCCTTCAGGACTACCCTGCGCTCGACGACGCAAATGTCAGTCAGGTCGAGCACGAGGGCATCGAGTCGGCCTGGGAGGACTGGGCGAAAGCTGAGTTCGAAACTGCCCTGGCGGCAAAGTTCCCGGAACTCAGTGAGGAGATCTACGACTACTCCGATGAGCGCCTGAGAACCATGTTTGATGTGATGCGGGAACGGGACGGGATCGAGTGGGTCGCGGATAGTGGGAACTCCTGGTTCATCGACGTCAAGAAGGTGGTGCGGGCGGCGGTGCCGGAGGATTTTCATCGCGAGGCCCATGCCGGGGGGAAGGCCCCGACCACGCTGGCGGACGTCAAGGAGTTAGACTCGATGGACAGGAAGAAGCAAGGAGGCGCTGACCGCGACGTGGAGCACGAGCAGATCTCACAGAGTACCGATCAGGAACTGGCGGACCGTCTTGCCGCCATCGAGTCCAAAGGAACTGTGGTGAACGGGCTGAAGTGCTACCCGCCTGCCCAGCTTCGCGAGTTACAGCGGATTCAGTCAGAACTGTATTGCCGGAAGAATGGGATCGCGTCCCAGCCCCACACGACGGCTGTACCTCCACGGACGGCATCTGAGTCCATGGACGATTTCACTCAAGCATACTTTGAAGCGGCGCTTTTCTCGTCCAACGACGATAATGACTACCCCATGGATCGGAACTACGATATCAGCGACTTCTCGCCCGAGACCAAGCAGAAGATGATTGAAGATTGCGAGACGTTCCAGACGGAGAATGCCCCCCTGCTTGTCGATGACAATATCATCTCTGGACGGTGGGATGCGGACCAACTTGGTGGCCACGACTTCTGGCTGACACGGAACGGCCATGGAGCCGGGTTCTGGGAGAAGTCCGACTGGGATGAAGAGGCAGGGAAGAAGCTTACCGAGGCGGCGAAGAAGTTCGGGGAGTTCGACCTGTACATTGGAGACGATGGTACAATCTGGGGATCGCCCTTGTCGGCTCCGAGCCCATCCCGCGCGGTGGCCTCACGACGGAAATCGGCCCGGCCAGCGGCGGCATCTCCGCGTAGACTTCGGTCTGCCAAGGTAGGTCGCGAGCACACCATGGATGACATCACGTTCCGGTCTCTTGCGCAGGAATACGGCAAATACACCAAGGATGGTGAGGATTATGTCCTCACTCAGAATCCCTTTATCGACTATGTGGCTGGTCACAGTAACGGATACGTGGTTCAGGGCAACGATTACTACTTTGCTCACGGTTACGATCGCGAGGGAAACGCGGTTCGGCTCATATGGGATATCACCAACCCAGAGACCGAGGACGAATCGGAAGCCTGCGACTGGGACGAATTCGAGGTGGAACCGACGGGCGGAGATCCTGCACCTTGGTTTTCAGACGCGTCGTCCTGGCAGGAACGGGTAAATAATGCCACCAGCCTCGATGACCTATGCTCCATCCTCAACGAGATGGGGGCGGAGATTAAGGCCACGCACTCTAGCGACAAACTCGAAGAGTATGTCGATCTGGCTGCCCTACCCACCTTTGGCGGTAAAGAGCCCTCGGACACCCGAGGAATCTGGTCGTGGGATAAAACACGCCTGCTATACGCCGACGGGTGGAAGTGGACGATCGAGGCTCGCTAGACGTCCTGCAGAAGAACCAAATATCTAACACATAATCTCAGGCACCTTATGACTGCGGGTATCTTCCTCTAGAAGGTCTTGGACGTCATAAGGCCTTCCGCCGTTATCGGTAGCGAGAGCGCGACGAGTGCCCCGGTTTGACTTTTGGACAGGCAGAGACCCATTTTCAAGACGAAAAACAGGGCTAGGATTTAGAGGAGTGTGCAATGGCAGTGAAACTTGGAACAATCGTTACGGATACCCTAACCGGGTTCAGCGGAATTGCCTTATCGAGAACCGAATTTCTCCATGGGTGCGTGAGGGTGTTGGTATAGCCTAAGGAACTTAAGGACGGCGTACCGGTCACCGACTGCTTCTTCGACGAGGCTCGCTTAAAGGAAAACAATCCAGCCACCACAGGACCACGGAACCCGCTCCTCGGAACAATGGCTGAGGACTCCCTCTCCGGATTCAAGGGTATCGTCACGGCACGTACAGAATATCCGTACTCTTCTGCACGGGTGATGTTACAGCCGAAGGGCTTGGTCAAGGGAATGCCTGTTGTACCACAGGACTTCGACGAAGTGCAACTTAAGGGCACCAGGGGGAAGGCGACACTGTTCCCTGGCGGACCCGGAGACATGGGGCGTCCGAACAAGATGGCACCGCGTATTTAGTTCAGAAGATTCAAGCAGGAGTGCGCTTCTGCTTGGAAGGTTGCAGTGGCTCGTGGTGTTGGACCACGGCTTTACTGTGGGGCGACTCAAGATTGCAAGCAGACGCTCACGGCGACGTGAGGACGCGTTCGGTCTGTGTCAGGGGTAACCACTCCCGCTTGTTCCGCGACAAGGGCGCGGCGAAGACTCAAGGCAATCCACAGAGGTCGGGTGTCCCGGTTAGATCCCGGTCATACCGAGTCAAGTCGGTAATCAATCCGACCCACTGCAATGAGCATCAAGAACTAGCCGACATACTGGAGTGTCCTATCAATTCCCGACCGACCCACGCCAAATCGCCAAGTCTCCCGTCTACACTTTCGTCCGCGTCGTCTACACCCTCATCACCAATCCCCGCTACGTCACCGCAGTCATTGGAATCGCCGATACCTTTAACGGAATTGGGCCGAAGTGTCGTAACCGCTTATCTGAAAACCTTCAACTGTTTCTCTCCGGAAACCCTGGAAAGAGTAATTGAGAATGCCCAGAACTACGTCAACGCCCAGACACCCCCATCGCCATCTGTTAAGCCACAATAATCACCCCACTCGAACCTCCGATTCGCACCAAATATCAGGTGCATAATCTCAGGCACCTGACGTCTGTGGGTATCTTCCTTCAGAAGGAATTGAGTAGTGAATCTTTCGGATTTACGTCTCAGACCTAAGAGCAACTACGAGGAGAAGTGACATGCACTATCGCAATGGACGGGAAGCAAAGAATGGCGACAAGATCGTTAAGCTCGAAGGCGCGAAGGTTGTGTCTTTTGGTGTACTGCATAGTGCGACACCGGGCAACGACTACTGCAATGGCAACATCGCAGTGATTCAGCCAGCGAACGACTACGCCTGCATGTGTGATTGTCTGCACGTGGATGATGTGGCCGAAGTTCTTGCCGAAAAAGGCCTGGCTCAACGTCCCGAAGGTAAGTAGGTACACCTCGTACCTACTGCAAGAAGGTTGAACGTCGGAGGCATGGTAGAAGTCCACGAAACTTCCATTTGTACAGATGGGATGGCAGATGGAGCGTCGCTCCTAGCCTTCGACGTTCAATCTCTTCTCAACAGGGCGCGGAAGCGCATGAAAAAGGCACTGTAGTAATCCCGAAGGCGAGTGCGCCTGAGAGACCCGCATCCCGCAAGGGACGTTGTAGCTCTAGCCTCGGGCCTGTTGTGAAGACTTTGCATCGGAAGTAGAACACGGCACTGTCAGGATACGGGGACGTGAAAGCCCAGTGTTAGCCGTAGTACACGGTAGAGACACTTCTCAACTGCCACAGCAAGAGGGCGGCGGACAACGCGGCCTGACCCGATGTAAGGCCCCCGAACTTCCCCACTCATAGGGAAGTTCGGGGGCGCTAGTACGACCCGTAAACTTGTTTTTGTTTTCGGACGCGAGTATGGCGCTCACCGAGTCCACCGAGAAGCATTCGGCGCATAGCTCCACCTCGGACGTGGATGTAGCAAGTCCCAGATCGCGGAGAGGCCGCCGCGAGGTAGTAGCCGCAAGGCGAGCCCAATGGGCTGCACGAATGCTTCTCTGTGGGCTCGTCACGGTTCCGACAGGGGCGGCGCCGGGCTCCTTTTTAAGGAAAGTACACACTTGACTCTCATTAGAAGGAAATCATGAAACTTCGATTCACAGAGGACGAAGCAAACGCAGCCGCTGAGGAGTGGGGATTTAATTGTGGCCCCGCAGCAGTGGCCGCAATCTGCGGGTTGTCGCTGAGCGAATTGCGTCCCCATCTGGGGGATTTCGAACAGAAGCGATATACGGATCCGGCTCTGATGGTTCGGATTCTCAAAAACATCGGCGTTAAGGTGCTCAGTTTCGACAGGCTGAAGTGGAGGTTTGAAATGGAGCGCACCGGAAGAGTGCCGTGGCCCCGGTATGGCTTAGCGAGGGTGCAGTGGGAGGGTCCCTGGACGAAAGACGGCGTCCCAATGGCTGCCCGTTACCGTGCTACCCATTGGGTCGGGGTGAATTATGCCGACCCGGATAACATCGGGATCTGGGATGTGAACTGCCTGAACAACGGAACCGGATGGGTCAGTCTTAGTGCATGGACCACCACGTTAGTTCCATGGCTCTTAGATAAATGTCATCCCCGTGCTGACGGTAAATGGCACCTGACGCACATCGTAGAAATTGAACAACGCAGATTAATACCAGGCACCAGAACCTGA